>Ga0209292_1005014_pt1 | contig 13689 bp, 7 predicted proteins | sample GOMGulsemesocosm_2_FD_184634 | JGI IMG/M metagenome (GOLD analysis project Ga0209292, IMG submission 184634) | Methane-oxidizing microbial communities from mesocosms in the Gulf of Mexico - GOM9C Gulf of Mexico (SPAdes) (version 2) | ecosystem: Environmental > Aquatic > Marine > Cold seeps... | reverse complement strand
TTAATTTTATCTATCAATACGATTGCATTGTTTACTACTATTCCTGCGAGACTATAAAAACCTAAAGTGACCATAAAACCAAATTTTCCAGCCATAAAATATAGGCCAGGTATCGCGCCAATAATGGCTAAAGGAATGGTTAATATAATTAAACTCGTTTTTCTAAAAGACTGTGTTTGGTAAATAAGCAAAATAATGATGCACACTAATACAAATGGTAAATTACTGCTGAGCGCTTTTCTGGCCGATTTAGTATCTTCAACAACGGCATCATATTCAACATGGTGGTTGATAGGTAAGCTTTTTGATAATAATTGCACTTCATGGAGCAAATGATCTTTTAATTCTTGGGCTGTCAAAGTTGAATGCCGAAGATCGATACTTGCAGTTGCAAACATGTCCTCTTTTTCAATTACAGTGAACTGCTCTTTCAATGAGACTGTAGCGACTTGTTCTAATGTGATTGAATTACCATGTTTACTTGAGTATATAAGAAGAGATTTTAGTTGTTTTAAGTTATAACGATTTTTGTTATCCGCAATAAATAGCATAGGGATAATATGATCATCTTGAATAAAATTACTCAGTATTTCACCATTATAATTAGCATTCAAGGAATCTTTAATATCTTTGTAAGTAAAACCTGCCCTATTAAGTTTTACATTGTTGATATTAAGCTTAATTGCATAACTGGTATTTCCCCAGTCCATTACAACATCTTGCATAGTATCAATTGCACTCATGCGATCTCTAAATGTTTTTGCGTATTGATATACTACTTGTTTATCAACACCTTTGATTTGTATTCGCAAAACATTTGAATCAGACGTACCGATGAACATACGTTTGATTCTAGGGTTAATGATGGGAAATTCATCTGAAATTAACTTGTACAGTTTTTTTATGGTCATATCCATCAATTTCATTTCATGTACAGATAAAACGATCAGAGCCCTATTTTCTCTTGGCTCTTCTGGGGTTAAGGTTGTGACAAATCTGGGGCCATTATTACCATTATAAGCAACATAAGAAGAAATATTACTGAATTTATTTTTATCGGATAAAAACTTAAACAATCTAGTGAGTTGTGACTCTGTTTGTTTATTGGTACTGCCATTAGGTAAATCTATATACATTAATATTTCTGGTCTATCTGATTCAGGAAAAAATTGCTTAGTAATTTTTTTAGATAAAATAAGTGATAATGACAGTAATAATATAAGCAAAAATATAAACTTCCATCTATGTCTTAAAAGATAAGAAACACTCTTAAAATAGCTTGTATTACCCATCTTAATTAAACTTATGAATCTTTTCTTTGATTGATCTGTCTCGTTTGGTGTTTTCATAAAATAAAAACATAATAAAGGAACGAATGTCATCGCTATTAACCAACTCACACTCAGTGATATGATGATCACTAAAGAAATAGATCGCGTAAACTCACTCGCAACATGCTCAGCTAAGATCAATGGTAGAAAAAATAATATTGTAGTTGCTGTTGAACTTAATAAAGGAAAGGCTAACTCTTTCATTGTTGAAGATACTATTTTTAATCTATCACCTCCTTTTTGGAGTTTTTGCTTAAAATCATCAGCAATAACAATTGAGTTATCAACTAATAAACCTAAAGCAATAATCAAAGTTGCTAAGCTTAAACGCTCAATAACTATGTTATTCCAAAGCATGATTGCAAATGTAATTAGCATCACTAAAGGAATGCTTAAACCAACAATTAAGCCACAACGCCATCCTAAAAATAATAATGAAACAACAAGTACAATTGCTAATGACTGAATAATATTTAATGAAACGTTATTAATAATTAAGTTAACTTGTTTTAACTGATCAGTTACCACATCAAGTTGAAAGCCTATTGGTAACTTTGCTTGAATTATTTCAATTTCACTTAACAATTTAGGGCTGAATTGTCTGATATTTAAACCATCTTGCATTACAACTGAAATGATATTCACAGGATTTGCGTTATAATATGCAGTAGTAATTTGTGTGTCTTTGAGCTTTCTAGATATTGTCACTAAAGATGAAAGAGGCACAGATATATTGCTGTTAGGTAAGCTAATTAATATTTTATTAAGTTGTGTTTCTGATATTAACTCAGGTCCAGATTCAATTAAAAGTGTATTATCTTCTGTATTGATAATACCTGCTGCCCCTAAAGTATTATGTGCACTGATTTGTTGTTTAAGCTGTTTAGGAGAAATTTTATGCATTCTTAATGCGTGTCTCTTAGGTTTTAAAAAAATAACTTCTTTTTGAACACCATAAAAGTTCACCTTTTTAACACCTGGTACTTGATGTATATAATTGCGAATTAACTTTAATTGCTCTATAACATCGACTTGTTCTATACTTTTTGCACCAAGAGCCAGATTTAAAATTGAAACATCACCAAGCTCATCATTGACTATAGAAGTACTTGCACCTTGTGGTAATAAATACTGTGCTTGATTAACAGTGCTTTTGATCCTTTGCCATATTGTATTTAAATCAAAATACTTATCATATAGTTCAACATAAATAGTTGATCTACCCTGTATTGATGATGAGCGGATTAATTTCACTTCGGGAATATTAACTAATTTTGACTCTAATTTTTCTGTGATCAGTTGCTCTATTTTTATTGCAGGCATACCAGGGTATTCAGTTATTATGCTCGCTTCTCTTATTAATACCTTAGGGTTTTCTTGTGAAGGAATAGCAAAAAAAGCATATACCCCGTTAAGGGATAAAATAATGATTAAGGCAAATAAAGCTTTTTGATTTTTAAATAAATAAGTGCTCATGTATTAATGCCTATTTATTATAGTTTTTATATAAAAAAACGGTTTGGTTATCTTGTAATACATTCACTCCAGCAGATGCAATAATATTGCCTTCTGTTAATTCTCCTGAGATTACAGCGGAATTCTGTATTACATCTAAAATTTTAATGTGTTTTTTATGTATTTTTGAAGTGCTCTGATTAAAAACAAATATATTATGTAGACCACTCATATCTGAATCTATGGCATTTATTGGAATTGTAAAAACTTCGGATGAACTATATTCTGCTTTAGTTTTAAGCAAAACTTGGACACTCATTCCTGCTAATAAGCTTTTTTGAAATTGTGTTATTGATAAAGTGACATAAAAGCTGCTTTGTTTGATGTTTGGGTTACTGATCTCTACAATCTGGGCGGCAAAGTTTGTCATATTTAAGCTATCAGCTGAAACGGACAAGCTATCACCTATTTTTACCTTATGTCTTAAATGCTCAGGCAGATAAAATTTGACTTGAAGTTGTGAATCACCGAGTATTTTTACTACCGGCTCTCCTTTGCTTACAACTTGGTTATTTTGAACATATCTATTAGAAATTACACCTGAAAAAGGGGCTGTGATCATGGTGTTTTGTAAATCTTTCTCACAAAGCTTTAGCTTATGCTGTCCTGCTTCTAAATCATTTTTAGCAATATTTAATAGAGCATTCATTTTGTCAATTTCTGCTTGAGATGCGAGATTATGCTGGTATAAATTACGTATTCTATTGTGCTCATTTTTTACTTGTATGTAATTGGCTTTTTTAGTATTTAAATTACTTTTACTTTCAAGTAACTTTAACTGGAAATGTTCATTATCTAATACTGAGATAACATCTCCTTTGTTGATCAATTGTCCTTCAATCGCATTTAGCGTCTGTAACTTTCCAGAGAGTTGAAAGCTTAAGTCTGTATATTGCTTAGAATATATAACGCCAGGAAATAAGTGGCTCTCAAGTGGCGTAATAGAAGATATTTTAGTCCAATAAATTGATCTGATATGTTGCTCATTGATAACTTTATCGTTATTACAACCAAGTAAACATATAACTAAAATCAATATAAACTTCATTAAGAAACCTCATTTATAGATTTTGTATTAATATCTGTTTGTTTTGGTATATGTAAAATTTTTAACTGCTGACAAATTTGACATAAATAAAAGCCTAAATCTAATTCCCACCACTTAATTCCAAACTTTACATTTTGCGGAAATTGATGGTGATTGTTTTGATACCCTTCACCAAAAACGAACCATCCTAATAATACGTTATTTACTGATTTATCTGGGGTATTATAATTCCTATAACCTTTTGAATGCGCAAATGCATTCACTAACCACCCCTGAATGGGATGACTCATAATGCCAGTAAAATAACCTAGTGAAATTAAATCGTCATTGGTTAACCAGCCAATAATGTAAGCAATTAAAGTATGAAGTACATAGGGTAACCACCAAAGTTTATACTGATAAAGCCAATGCACTTCGCAGCCTAAATCTGCGACTACGACAGTATAATTTGGTTTGTATTTGATAAGCCCAATCATTACTCTGGTATAAGATAAGAGTTGGCCATATATAAGTGCAAAATGCCCCATGTGATGTGGGCTATGAGGATCATTTTTAGTATCTGAGTGTGCATGATGCATTCTATGCATACATGTCCATGTTTTTGCGTCTAATCCCACGACCCAAGGTCCAGTATTTATGATAAAACTTTTAATTCGAGGACTAAATTCTACCGACCCATGGGCTAAGCCTCTATGATAAAAAACGCTGATATATAATAAATTAATTGTGTAACAAGCTATAAAAGCATAAATCCAGTTAAGATCTGAGCTCATGATGTACCATATGAAGTATTCCTATAATAACAACGAGTATCTATTGATTTGTTTTAATACAAAATAGAGCATTCTCTCTATGCTATTTATAATTGTTTAATTCTACAATTATGTTCATATTTACAATCCACCTAGAGTGACTTCATGAGTAGCATATATTTCGGGCAGCAATCTTCAATTAAAAAATCAATAGTAAGTTTTTTTTCTCGGTCTTTACGTATTATTGCGCCTAATATTGCTATGAAACTTGCTAGAAAAGTTTTATTAGTACCAAGTAAACGTCAAAACAAATGGCCTAGTCATGTAGAGAGATTTTCAGTGCCAACACGTCATGGTAATATGCAAGCGTATAAGTATGGTGAAGGCAAGTCTGTATGGCTTATTCATGGATGGTCTGGTTCAGGTTATCAATTTTGGCCATTAATGCAAAAGCTGGCCGATAAAGGTTTTTGTACAATCACATTTGATTTACCAGCCCATGGTTTTAGTGATGGAAAGTATTCATCATTACCTAAAATGATTCAAAGCTTTGATGATATAAGCCAGAGCTTATTTGAGCCGAGCTTGGTGATCACCCATTCAATGGGTGCTTCAGTACTTGCAAATTGCCAGTGGTTTCAAAAGTACGACAGAGATGTCATGTTAATTGCTCCTTTACTTGAAACATATAACTTATTACAGTCAGCCGTTGATAATACCGGGTTTGATCAAGTTTTATTTAACAACATCATAGATGAAGTTCGAAAAAATGAGAATATGGATGTACCTAGCTTAAATGCGATACCTTTGTTTAAAAATTTCTCGGGTAATTTAAAAATAATTCATGATATGACAGATAAATTTGCCCCGTTAGATATAAGTAAAATACTGGCAAAAGAAACGGGTGCACAACTGCATATCACTGATAAATTAGGACATGGCAGAATATTACGTAGTCAAAGTGTTTCAGATATGGCGGTTTAAAAACAGAATAAAAAAATGGATAACCTAAGTTATCCATTTTGTAACAACAATATTTCACTTAATGACTTATTTTATCGACAGCCAGCAGCATCTAAATCAACTATAATAGTCGAACCAGTTGCACCACCTGATACTTTTAAGTAAGACCAATAGTTAGTACCCGCCGCAACATCAATACAAGTTGTTGTTGAACCAGATGCCGAACCATCATTACTATTGGTACTCGGCCAGCCACCATTTTTATATAATATTTCGAGATTACCTTGACCATGACCTGTTGTGATTGAAATCGTTTGATGATTATTTACTTCAGGAATACTAAACCACATAGTTGAAGCATTACCTAAACATGCTGCAACGCCATTTTCTAATCTACCACTCGTAACAGCATTTTTAGTAGCACAAGCATCAACTAAGTTTGTCGTTGGTACTTTTGGAGATACAGTAACAATCGCTGTATCTGTATGTGATGCACCTTGATTATCAGTCACGGTTAAAGTAACAGTATAAGTACCTGCACTTGCATAACTATGTGTAGGATTAATTGCTGCACTTGTATTATCTGTTGAGCTAGTATCACCAAAGTTCCATGCATAAGTGGTAATTGAACCATCAGCATCTGTTGAACCTGAACCGTTAAAGTTTACGATATCACCCGATGTTGCTGTATATGAACCATTTGCATTTGCAACTGGATCTTGGTTTGTAGCTGATCCTACAGTAACAGTGTAATCTTCGACTTCACCATCGCCTAAGTTACCACAAGGGCTTGTTGCAGCACTACCATATTTCATAGCAATACGCATACGAACAGATTTACCAATCATAGAACTTGGCATTGTAATGCTACCAGTTACTTGGTTTTTACCTGATAAGCCAGATAATAGTTTTTCATTATTGGTAAACGTACCATCTTCATTTAGGTCAACCCATGCAGTCCAATGCTCTGTATAACTACCACCTGACGTTAGTTCAATTGTATTGTTTCCAACAACCATAGGGATATTAACAGATGTATTATCGGCATAACCTTCTTGTGCGCTTGCATTTGAAATACCAGATGATGAAACATTTGCTATCCATTCATAACCCGTATTACCTGATGCTAAACAATATGAAACATCAGTTACAGCTGCATTTGTTGTTGCAGTAGACGTTAAACCACCATTATCAGTTACACTTAATGTAACGGTATAATCACCTGAAGCTGAATATGTATGTTTAGGATTTGCTTGAGCGCTAGTATTGCCATCACCAAAGCTCCAAAGATAAGCCACAATTGAACCATCTGAATCAACAGAACCTGTACTATTCATTGTAATTTCTTGACCTGAAATAGATGAATATGGACCATTAATTTGTACAACAGGTGCTTCGTTAGATGCTTGTATTACCACATTTGCAGTATCTGATGCTGTGTTGTTATCATTATCAGTCACTGTTAATGTTGCTGTATATGTACCTGCATTAGCGTATGTATACTCAGGGTTTGCTAAAGTGCTTGTATTACCATCACCAAAGTCCCATAAATAACTTTGAATACTGCCATTTGTATCAACAGTACCAGCGCTACTAAATAATACTTTTTGTCCTAATAAAGTAGTATAAGCACCATTTGCTTCTGCTAAAGGTAAATCAGAACCTAAAGAACGCTCATAATAAACTCTAAAAGTAGCGTTGCTATAATCTAAAAATGGTTCAATCATGACATTTAATTCACCACCACCAGCATTTAATTCACAAAACTCACTTAGCCTTGGTGCACTAAAAGGGCCACAATCGAAAGTTGTTGTATCTGGTACACTATTTAAACTTGCATACATATCAGGATCACCCGTATAACCACCGGCGATTACTACAACGGTTCTTGTTGCATCGCTAGGTACTTGATATTGAAAAGTTTTTACTGCATCTCCTTTTTTAGCACTTAGGTTTGTTTCTTCAGCTAAAAATATTCTTTCGCAACCATTACATAAAGTCTCATCATCTACAGCAAGCACTTGTAAACGCGCATTTGAATAAGCTGTAAATGCATCGACGGTACTATTATATTCAATAGTTGGTGATGGTGCTGATACTGTAACTAGCTCTGGCACACCTTTAGATTTAAATGAAATATAATCTGCAGTCCAAGTCTGTCCTTTTTTAGAGGGTACAGATCCTTTTGATACATATAAATCAGGATCTTCAGTATATCCATCTAAGTAGAATGCGACAGCTTCTGTACCACTTGGAATATTGATAACATGATTATCAATACCACCTTTCGCAGATGATAAATTTGTAAATTCTGTGATCAAAGACCCTGTAGGTGCAATATCTAAACCTGAACCATCCCAATAATGGTCTGCTGTACTTGTCAGATCAGATAAACCTGTAGCTATTAAGTTTTCATTTGACCATAAAGTGGCACGTGCTGGACCATGCAACGCTGCAGTCATTCTGTTAACCTGCCCTGCGGTATACATGGCATAGTTATCAGAATAATGCATAAAGTTTTCAGTATTAGTCGGCTGACCTAAACAGTTAAGTGCATTATTTTGTAGAATACTGCTGCTCATTTGTGGTGTATCACAGTTATTATCACCTGTGGCAGCACAAAATGCTTCTTGATGGATAGAACAAACATCACCATCAAATGTATGAGGTAAGTTTAACCAGTGACCAAATTCATGAGTAAAAACAGAGCGGAAATTTTCACTTGAATTTTTACCTAAGAAATTACCGTTATATACAACACGTGAAAGTCCTGCTTGTGACATATTTAATTCTGGGTACCAAGCAACACCTGAACTACTTGTTGTGCCATCGTTATATAAATCTTGTTGAATATAAATATTCATATATTTGAAGTTATCCCATGCATCAGCAGAGATTTCACTATCAAATTTTGAACCGTCACCATATCCAGATTTTGCACCATGACGTACAATACCGTTAGTTGGGTTCCCACTAGGATCTTTTTTAGCTAATACAAATTCAACGTTCAAATTATCACGAATCGCCTGAAATTCAGCTGCGATTGGTCCATCAAGTGTATTTGTACCAAGAAAATCTTCATTGGTTCTATTTAGACCATCTAAAATTTTAGCCTCTGTTAAACACATTGCACTTTCGTCAGTACAATTGAATTCATTGCCATAAACATGAAATACAACAGGTATGTAATAACGGCCTGCAATTCCGTTACCAGCAGCGGCTTGTATATCAACACTGGTATTTGATAGTTTTTGTAAAACAGCATTCGCTTTACTGAACTTGTTTTCAAGTTGAAATCTATTTGTTTTTTGAATTTGATTCCAGTCTTGCAAGTTTGTATCGGTACCACATACATTGCCTTGTTGGTTTTTTGTTTGTTGTGTTGAATCTATTTGATTATTTAGTGTATTAACGCTTATCTGACTTGAACCTGCCATTGCGGAAACACTGGTTAAAGCCAGTAAAGCTGACATTAACCTAGTTGCTTTATTTGTATAAGACATTGATTTTCCCTAGTGCTAATTAATTTATTTTATAAATGTTGCACTTACGTCTGCTTTTAAGCAGACATAGACCAAATATCATTATGCTAAATTCAACAATATAACCCAGGTTAACTCCATTAAGCCTTTACAGCGAGAGTTAAAATTATGCCAAAGATAAAAGGTACAACATGGATAATGTATACAATATTTAATATGAGTGCAACTTAAAATTTACAATTAAACCTAAAACATTGACAGGATAAGAGTTGAAAGTCTGATTATTGAGTATTTCGAAATGAAATTGATAGAATATCGGATTTAAAAGAGGTGTTAGATAAGCTGGATATTATTTTAATCTAAGGCCACAAAAATAAATGGCCCTGAGTTTTGAATGGAAACTACAACAAACGTATAATCTATTTAGTTGAGTTTTTTAACGTAACGCCTTTCATAAAACAGGCTAAAGTTTGAGAAGTACATTTTTTGTAATGCTTATTTTCAGGTTTTCTGAAAAAAGCACTGATTTCATGTTTACTTAATTCTAAACCCGCAATTTCAAAATGAGCGATTAAATCTTCCGCTTTTAAATTAAGTGCAATTTTCAATTTAGTGAAAATGATGTTGTTATTAAGCTTAGCTGATAATGCTGGAAGGCCTTTGTCACTAGGACCACGCTTATGGACAATATAACCATTTAGAAATGTTTCTAAACTTTTATCATCACATGGTTCAGAGCCTTCTTCTCCTGACTTTAAAATCCATGAATTTAATTGTTCAGCATTAACTTTTTGTCCTGCTAGGGCAAATATTTCAAGCATTTCTTCAGTTGTATGATCAAAAATTGTGTGCAACTTAAATAGTAAATCGTTATTTGTCATTTATGTGTTCCGAAAATTGTTTAGGTTATAAAGTGCCTAAATAGAATTTACAATTTTAACAGGTTTTAACACAAACACATTAAATATTAATCAAGAAGATTGAAAAGCTTATTTTGGTAATTGAATTTTATATGAAGTACCAATCGCTGAATTTGTTAAGGTAATTTTCCCATGTAACTGCAAGCTTATTATTTTTTCAACAATACTTAAACCTAACCCATGTCCTTTGCTCATATCGGTAGTAAAGAAAGGTTTAAAAATATCAGATTGGATATCTGACTGAATTCCACAACCATTATCCATATAAGTTAATTCAATAAAAGACTTTTTCAGCGATACGTTTATATTTATTTGTTTATGTTCAATTTTTTTGTCAAAAGCATGTACTAATGTATTATTCATTAAGTGCATAAAAACTTGTGATAATAAATTTTGGCAGGTGCAAATATACAGATTGTTATCGCACTGAATTGCTACATCAATTCCAAGAACGTTAGATTGGCACTCTTTTGTTTTTACACACTGAATTAAAAATTTTCGAATTTTAAATTTTGTCACCGAATCTTGGTTTTGTTCAATTGATATATCTCTATAGTCATCAACTAATAATGCAGCTTTTTTCATACTTGATTCAGCTATCTCTAGGCTATCATTGATATCTGTAATTTGACTAGTTAAGAGTTTCATCGTTAATTTTTGAGAAGTGATGTTATCTTCAATGATCTTTATTCTTTCTTTAATAATACTTAATGATGTAATACTTGTGCCAATAGGAGTATTTAAATGATGTGCCATGCCCCATACTAATGAATCTATATTAGAAATAGATTTTTGTTCAAGCATTTGTTGTTGATTATTAAATAGCGATAACTGCATCTCGAATGTCGCTTTAACTTCGTTTAATAATGAAACAAATTTTGGTTCTATCTTCCTTTGCTTTGTATCAAGTACGCATAAAGTGCCAAAAGTTTCCTGATGTTCACTATTTAATGGCACACCATAATAATAAATCATATCTAATGCTAGATCTGGATTATTACACCAAGTGGGATCTTGTAAGGCGTTGACTACTTCTAGAGGTTTTTGAGTCTTAATAACACGCTCACAATACAGCCCTGAGTCTTGCAATGTTTCTGAATCGCCAAGCGTATAAGGATTTATGGAACCTGCATTTTTTGCAAACACCTTAATTTTAGAGTCTTCTACTGACATAACTAAAACAACGGGAATATCCATTAACTGTGCAATAATAGTTAAAGTAGCATTCCAATTTGTAATGAGTTGATTTGTGAGACTTGGATTCAATGTATTCTAATTTAATATCGGGATATCATAAGATTATAGTCATTATTATAAGGTTGTATTCAAAAGATGTAATTAAAATGGCATGATCATGAATCACACCATAAAACCATTATTTTTTGATACAAATACTCTAATGATACAAACAATCGACATAGCTTTTAGCACTTTCATGCCAATCAAATCTTGCTTCTTTCGCACAAGAAATCATCTTACGCCACAGCTCAGGTTCAGAGTGATATGTCTCTAAAGATAATTTAAATACTTTAATTAAATTTTCTTGTTGTTCCGTAATAGAGTTACCATTGAAACAAAAACCATTCTCTAAATGATTAACTGTGTCTTTAAGCCCTCCGACTGAGTGAACCAAACAGGGTTGCCCCGCCCTTAATGCCAACATTTGGCTTATACCACATGGCTCAAATGAACTTGGCATTAAAAATAAATCACCTATTTGATAAAGTTCATCACTCAGTTCATGACCATAACCATTTAAAAATAAAAAGTTATCGTGTTTTGCCATAAGTTGCATAAACTCTAACTCTATCTGACTATCTCCAGAACCTAAGATAATCATTCTACCATTATTAGTTTCTAAGTGATTTAATACTTCAGAAAAGGTATCCAAATGACCAATATTTTTACGTAATAATAAAACCTTTTGATCTGTGAGGCGTCCTATACTTGTCACTAATGGACCTGTGATATTGCCTGCTAAAATCCAGTCGTTAATACGTTCATTTGCTAAATAATGAACAGTTTTCAATTGTGTACTTGCTGACATCCAACCTTGTACTGATTTTTTTGCATCTTTTAGTAACGTTTCAACTGAAATTTTATTGCTTGCAATATTTTGATAGTCACAGCCATTTAATATGCCACTCACTCTGCCATCTTGTGACGCTTTTTTTAAATCATCCTGTAACCCTTCGCCACCAAAAAAACCTTTAGTAAAATTGGTTTCTTCTTTAACTTCTAGGGCGTAGGTCGGCGATACTAAATGTACTTTATCTGCCAAATTAATTGCTGCACGCATAGGGTTGAAACAATGTGGATACCTTGGATCACATATAACTTGCCCATCATAAGATAGCGAGCCAAACCAACTCTCTAAGCTTGATTCATCATGTGAAAATGGTCTGATCCCTTGTAAAGCCAGATTATGAACTGTGTATACTGTATGAATATCTTTTAATGATTTATACCGTGAATTGTATTTACATAAGACTGTTATAAGGGCGCTGTGCCAATCATGTAAATGTAATACATCAGGTTTAGGTAAATGTTGTTCATATAGTGCTTGTACAACAGCTGCGCAAAATAGAGCATATTTAGTTGCGTCAGATGAAAAAGGACGATCACTTGGATCATCCAAATATACCCGACCAATGCCACCAGAGCAAAATAATGCATTGCTTAAAATATACTGCTTTACCTTTGCTTCTCCTTTACCAATATATATTTCATGTAAAGTCACTTCCTCATGGTGACCTTTAAAGGGCACAAAAAAGGAAGCAAGCTTATTTGACTCATACACTTGAGAATAATTTCCATAATCTGGAATAATCACATCAACATTATGGCCAAGGTGAGCAAGTGCGACAGGAATGTCTCTTACAACATCTGCAACACCACCCACTTTTGCTCCTTTAATCGCATCATTTTCTGCTGCGACCATTAATATTTGCATATTGTTCTATCCCTTAAGCCAATTCGACTACTTGCTCTGAACTAATTATTGTTTGTTGTTTTTTGGTTAAAGCAATTAACATATCTCTGGTTACTAGAACGATGCCCTTTTTTGACACCCTAAAACCATTTTTAATATCCTGCTCTTGGTCATAACCAATTTCTAAGTCATCTGGTATCACACAACTGCGATCAATAATGGCACGTTTTATTTTACAATTACGTCCAATAATAGCAGCTGGCAAAATAACACTTTCATTAATCTCACAAAATGAATGCACATGAACGTTTGAAAATAACAGAGACTTTCTTACTGTTGCACCTGAAATAATACAGCCACCAGAAACCGTTGAATCAACTGCCATACCGCGGCGTTCATCATCATCAAATACAAATTTAGCGGGAGCTAATTGTTCTTGGTATGTCCATATAGGCCAGCTAGGATCATAAAGGTCTAATTGCGGCTCTGGTGAAGCAAGTTCCATATTTGCCTCCCAAAAAGAGTCTAAAGTACCTACATCACGCCAATAAGGTTGGCCTTTGTGGCCTGGATCACTAAAAGGAAAAGCAAATACATTATGCTCTTCTATGATTGCAGGAATGATATCATGACCAAAATCACGACCTGAGCCTTCTCTTTGTGCATCTTTTTTAAGTTGTTCAAATAAAAACTCAGTATTAAAAACATAATTACCCATTGAAGCTAAACATGTACCTGGCTTTCCA
>Ga0209292_1005008_pt1 | contig 13693 bp, 12 predicted proteins | sample GOMGulsemesocosm_2_FD_184634 | JGI IMG/M metagenome (GOLD analysis project Ga0209292, IMG submission 184634) | Methane-oxidizing microbial communities from mesocosms in the Gulf of Mexico - GOM9C Gulf of Mexico (SPAdes) (version 2) | ecosystem: Environmental > Aquatic > Marine > Cold seeps... | reverse complement strand
ATCTTGTGGAGTATAACCCCAGAAAATGGACTAAGTAGCGCAGAAGTTATTGACATTTTACCGTTAGACAATGGGCAAGTATGGCTGACGACAGCAAAGGGTCTCGATATTTATAATTCAAATACAAAGGCAATCAAAAATATTAATATTCCCAATGGAAATAAACTTGTGTCAATTGCGCTCGTAGAAGACAAAGTTTTTGCCGCTTCATTAGGAGATGGAATCTTTGTTTTTAACCTAGAGGGGCAAATATTAGCTCACCGTGGTCAGGGAATTAGGTTCAGCGGTTTACTTGTTGAAAAAAATGAAATTTGGGCATCTGCTAGGCCTGGATTATATAGATTAGACCCTCAAAATTACCAGCTTAGTATGCTAGAAAACACTGGAGACTATTCCTTTGTCGGTAGCAGCTTAGTACATAATGGTGCGCTATATTCTTCCCATTACAGAGGGATTTTAGAGTTAAATTTAACCAAGCAGCCTGTTTTTAATCCCCGAACACTTATTAGTATGACGACTGTTTCTGGTGAATCTTATTTACTCAACAAAACGATTAAAGTAGCTAGTAACAATGACTTGATAACTCTCGATTTAGCTAGCTTAGATTACCGACCAGGCCTTGCCAAAAAATTTCAATATAGAATAAACAACAATAATTGGCAGCCAATAAGTGGCTCTCAGCTAACCTTAACAGGCCTTGCTTCTGGTAATTATCATGTAGAAATAATGGCAACAAATAGCTTAGGGCAATGGAGTGACATCAAAGCTTATACTGAAATTAATGTCGCCTACCCTTGGTATTGGACAATAGAATTACGAATTATCTATGCAATAACCCTTCTGTTTATCATTCTATTAACCGCTTGGTTACTCTATTTGAGAACAAAATCAATAAACCACATTCATAACATGCTCAAAAATGATATGAGAAACTGTGGTAAAACTATAAAAATTATCCAGCGCAATTTACATTTTGCTGCTACATCCTTAGCTAATAATGACTTAGAACAAGGAAAGCAATTGGTTGAAAAGAGCTTAATTGAGCTTGAAAAAAATATTAGCAGTCAGGAGCCTGATAATCTTGAAGGTAAAACATTAGCATTGGCTATCCCTTTTCTAGCTGAATACATGAAATCAAAATATCAAGTCTCGTTACATTTCACCCTAGATGATAAGGCCGATAGTTTTAACTACGAGCTTAAAGCTGATATTTATAAAGTTATCTTTGAAGCACTAACATCTGCTATTTATAAGAGTAAGGTAGAAAATTTTCAATTAACTTTACAAGAAGTTAAAGATAAGGTGTGGCTAACCATCAATAGTGATAATGATTGTTTTAAACAACTTGATAGTAAAATTAACTTCGATCTTGCCAGCTATACTATTCGGCAAATAACAAGTAAGCATTATGCATCGTTTCATACCTTTGATAATGATGACGGTAGTAGCCAACTAGTGATCAGCTTCCCGCTAATGTCCTTAAACTAATTATCCAAAATTAACGCCATTTTTTTGCGCTAAAGCAAGATAAGCAATACATTTGTAACTTGTTCGCGTTAATAGTTCGAAATTGCTGCCTAATTGGTATAAAATACTGCTCCTTTTATCTGTACTAGGCTTTTCAATAGAAAATACCTCGTACAACCTTGTGTGTGAAGAGTGAAGTAAATGAGTAAGAAGTTATATATCAAAACCTGGGGCTGTCAAATGAACGAGTACGACTCGCAAAAGATGGCAGAATTATTAGACTCAACCCATGGTTTCTCATTGGCTGATGAAGCAGAAGATGCTGATGTTATTTTACTTAACACCTGCTCTATTCGTGAAAAAGCACAAGAAAAAGTTTTTCATCAATTAGGTCGTTGGAAAAAATTAAAAGATAAAAATCCTGACTTAGTCATCGGTGTTGGCGGCTGTGTTGCCTCTCAGGAAGGTAAAGCTATCCGTCAACGTGCTCCTTTTGTTGATATGGTATTTGGTCCACAAACGCTACATCGTTTACCTGAGATGCTAAATCAACTACAACGTTCAAGTAGCCCTATTGTTGATGTCAGCTTCCCTGAAATTGAAAAGTTTGATCGTATGCCTGAGCCTAAGGCCGAAGGTGCTACTGCTTTTGTTTCTATTATGGAAGGTTGTAGTAAGTATTGTACGTTCTGTGTTGTCCCTTATACACGTGGTGAAGAAGTTAGTCGTCCACTTGATGATGTTTTATATGAAATAGCTCAACTTGCCGAGCAAGGTGTACGAGAAGTAAACCTACTTGGTCAAAATGTTAATGCATATCGTGGAGAAACACACGATGGCACTATTTGTCGTTTTGCTGATTTGGTTCGTTTGGTTGCAACCATTGATGGTATTGACCGAATTCGCTATACCACTTCACATCCTGTTGAATTTACTGATGATATTATTGAAGCCTATGCTGATGTACCTGAATTAGTTAACCATTTACACCTTCCGGTACAAAGTGGTTGTGACCGAATATTAACGCAAATGAAGCGTGGTCATACTGCTATTGAATACAAATCTCAAGTGCGTAAATTAAAGAAAGTGCGTCCAGAGTTATCAATGTCTTCTGATTTCATTATCGGCTTCCCAGGTGAAAGCGATGAAGATTTCAACGCAACTATGGATTTAATTAAAGCCGTTGATTTTGATATAAGTTTTAGCTTTATCTATAGCGCACGTCCAGGTACTCCTGCAGCAGACCTGCCTGATGATATTAGTGATCAAATTAAGAAAGATCGTTTAAAAATACTACAAGACCAAATCTCGCACCAAGCATTACGTATTGCCAGACAAATGCTTAATACTGAACAACGTGTACTTGTGGAGGGTCCTTCAAGAAAGAATCCGATGGAATTACGTGGTAAAACAGAAAATAACCGCACGGTTAATTTTGTTGCCCCACATAGCGTTATTGGCCAGTTTGTTGATATAAAAATTACTGATGTAATTGCAAACTCTTTACGTGGCGAATTAATCCGTGAAGAAAAAGACATGGGTCTGCGTATTGCACATTCTCCTGCCGACATATTAGCTAATAATCACCACACAGCTACGCCAAGTAACCTTGACGATTTGGGTGTAGGAACATATACACCTTAGTAATCACGTAACAACAATACTAAGTACTTGTAATTTAACAGAGCAGAAATAAATTTGACTACACCTACAACTAGATCACAAAATTTAAACCGAGAAGTTTTCAGTTTAACTCCCGTAGACAACCACAGACAAGCAAACTTATGTGGACCTATGGATGATAACTTAAAAACCATCGAGCGCCGCCTTGGGGTAGAAATAAGTTACCGTGGCCATGAGTTTACCATTGTTGGTCAACCGAAGAATTGTCTGGCTGTAGTCAAAATTATCAAAGATCTTTATCTTGAAAGCCAAGAAGTTAAAGGCGAAAGCAAAATAATTTCACCTGAAATGATTCACTTAGCTATTCTTGAAGCTGATTGTTTAGAGCAAGACAATGAACAAAAAGATAATGGTATTTCTGCTGATTTAGAAAACAAATATGATGACATGGTTACCATTAAAACCAAACGTGGAGTAGTAAAACCGCGCAATGGTAATCAACAAGCATATGTGCAAAATATTATTACCAGTGATATAAGTTTTGGTGTCGGTGTTGCCGGTACAGGCAAAACTTACTTAGCTGTTGCATGTGCAGTTGACGCATTAGAGCGTCAAGAGGTTCGCCGTATATTATTGACAAGGCCTGCTGTAGAAGCAGGAGAAAAATTAGGCTTTTTACCAGGTGATTTATCCCAGAAAATAGATCCTTATTTACGTCCTCTTTATGATGCCTTATTCGAAATGCTAGGCTTTGAACGTGTAGAAAAACTTATCGAACGTAATGTCATTGAAATAGCACCACTTGCTTATATGCGTGGTAGAACACTCAATGATGCTTTTGTTATTTTAGATGAAAGTCAAAATACCACAGTTGAACAAATGAAGATGTTTCTAACCCGCATTGGTTTTAACTCTCGTGCGGTTATCACTGGTGATATTACTCAAGTTGACTTACCTCGTCACCAAGTATCAGGTCTACGCCATGCGATTGAAGTACTTCAAGATATTAACGGTATTAGCTTTAATTTCTTCCAATCGAAAGACGTAGTGCGCCACCCTGTTGTTGCTCGAATTGTTGATGCTTATGACAGCCATGACCAAAAAGTTAACAGAGAAAAACAAGCTAAGAAACAAGCACAACAAGCAAGTGATGCTAGCTAATGGCTCACGTAATTGATTTACAAATTGCCTGTGAGCAAAGCGACTTACCTAATGAATTACCAACTGAAGCACAATTTCAACTATGGGTTGATACCGCTTTAGCAAAAGTAAGCAGTAATCCACAGCAGGATTTTGAACTCACCATTCGTCTTGTAAATATCGAAGAAAGCCAACAGTTAAATAAGCAATATCGTGGCAAGGATAAGCCAACTAACGTGTTATCTTTTCCATTTGAAGTCCCTGAAGGTGTTGAACTAAATTTATTAGGTGACTTAATTATATGTATCGAAGTGATGAAGCAAGAAGCACAGGATCAAAACAAAGCCTTGTTTGATCATTGGGCACACCTTGTTATACATGGCTGCTTGCATTTAGTCGGATTTGATCATATAAGTGACAATGAAGCCGTTGAAATGGAATCTATCGAGGTTGCTATTTTAGCTCAGTTAAGTATTGAAAACCCTTATCTAGAACAGTAAGTTACTAGAATATACCATACACAATAAAGGAAGAAAAATAGCTCCATGAGCGATGACAACCCCCACTCTAGTAACGGCTCAGCCAACAAGTCCTTTTTGCACAAAATGATGCAAGTACTAACTCCTGAGCCGAAGAACAAAGATCAATTGGTTGATGTTTTAAATGACGCACAAGATAGAGATCTAATCAATCTTGATACCAAGCAAATGATCCAAGGCGTTTTAGACGTATCAGAAATGCGGGTTCGCGATATTATGATCCCGCGCTCACAAATGGTTACCATCGATATAAACCATAGCCTTGAGGAATTTCTTCCTATAATCCTAGAGTCTGGTCACTCTCGTTTTCCTGTTGTAAATGAAGATATTGATCATGTTAATGGCATTTTATTAGCAAAAGACCTGCTTGCCTTTGGCTTTAACTCACAACAAGATGATTTTAGCCTAAGTGAAATTATCCGACCCGCAATTATTGTTCCTGAGAGTAAAAAAGTTGAACCATTACTAAAAGAGTTTCGTTCAGATAGATATCATATGGCTATTGTTGTTGATGAATACGGTGGTGTTTCAGGTGTTATTACCATCGAAGATATTCTAGAACAAATTGTTGGTGAAATAGAAGATGAAACTGATGATGAAATTGAAGAAGAAATTAAGCATTTAGCCGGTAATGTCTACTTAGTAAAAGCGTTAACAGAGCTAAGTGATTTTAATGACTATTTTAACTGTTCATTTGATGAAAATAACGCTGATACCATTGGCGGCATTGTCTTACACCAGTTTAACCATATGCCACAAAAAGGCGAGTTACTAACCCTGGGTAATTTCGAATTTAAAGTACTTGCCGCTGATAATAGACGCATGCAAACTTTGCAAGTAAGTGTTGATAAGACTCACCAAATAAATGGTAAAGTGAGTGACTAAGACAGCCAAGTACTCTACTCTCAAATCAGTAAAAGCTAAATTAACAGACCCAAGAAATTGGCTATGTTTTATCAGTGGTTTCCTCTTGGTATTTGCTTATGCGCCTTTTTCTTATTGGTACTTGGCATTAATTTTACCTAGCATAGTACTTCACCAAGTTAGACATGCCACACCTAAAGTTGCCGCTAAAAGAATGGCTTTATTTGCCTTTGGCTGGTTTAGCAGTGGCATAAGTTGGGTACATGTCAGTATCGATCAATTTGGTGGCTTGCCGCTGATATTCTCTTTACTGCTCATGTTAGCACTTTGTGTTTACCTCTCTTTATTTTCTGCCCTTGCTGGCTATTTAACTGCTCGTATTGCTAAAAACAAGCAGGTTAACCTATGGCTTTTTCCTTCCATTTGGCTGCTTTGTGAATACTTACGATCAGTGGTATTAACGGGCTTCCCTTGGCTATCTCTTGGTTATAGTCAAATAGATAGTCCATTATCAGCCTTTGCCCCTGTTATTGGTGAAGTAGGCATAACTGGCTTAGTATTGTTAATAAATATTTGTTGTGTGAAAGTTTATTGCTCCTTCGCACAACAATTCAAAAATAGACATCAAGAAGCTTTAAATAGCACAGAAGATATTGCAACTGGCGCTAGCTTCATTTCCCATATCATCTCCCCAATTGCCATCATCGCTAGTATTGCTTTAACAAACTTTGCACTTACTCAGCAAGATTGGGTAACGTTAACAGGTAAATCAACAAAAGTAGCCCTTATCCAAGGAAATATTCCACAATCAATAAAGTGGCAGCCTGAACAAGAATGGCCAACCATGCTTAAGTACTTAGATTTAACCCGAGTCAATTATGATGCCGATCTCATCATTTGGCCTGAATCTGCCATACCAGCACTTGAGCCTGCCGTACAAGACTACCTAGGTACAGTAAACCGATCTGCTATTTTAAATGACAGTGCGATTATTACTGGCTTAATAAATTATAATTTTGAAAGCAAAGAATATTTCAATGCATTGTTAGTCATTGGCAAGAAAAACGCAGAAGATGAACAGGGCTATTATTACAACCACAGCAACAGGTACTATAAAAGCCACCTATTGCCAATTGGTGAGTTTGTCCCCTTTCAGGAGTTACTACGTCCAATAGCGCCCTTTTTCAACTTACCTATGTCTTCTTTTACTGCTGGTAACTATGTACAACCTAATTTAATTGCAAAAAATATACATATATTACCGTTAAACTGCTTCGAAATAGCTTTTCCTTTACAGCTGGCTGCAAACTTTACAAACCAAACTGACATGATTTTAACAGTAAGCAATGATGCTTGGTTTGGTGATTCTCATGGCCCGCACCAGCACTTTGAAATTGCACGAATGCGAGCCTTGGAGTTTGCTAGACCTTTAGTTCGTGCGACTAATAATGGTGTTACCGGCATAATAAATCACTTAGGTGAAGTTACCGCAATAGCACCTCAGTTTGAAGAGACTGTTCTTAAAGGGACTGTAAATTTTGTTACCGGTGATACGCCATATAGCCAATGGCCAAACTTAATACTTTGGCTGATGATATTGCTACCGTTAAGCTTAATGAAGGCTTTAAGGCTTTAAGGCTTTAAGGCTTTAACCAAGTTTAGTCAAAAAAATGTATTGTAGAATATAAAAAAAGTGCCATTAAAAGCACTTTTTTTATATCTGTTTTATGAAGATGTTAGCAGACTGTTAGCCTTGCTTAGGATGTAAGGAGGTTTTATTACGTCCTGTTTCCTTAGAGCGATACAGGGCCGCATCTGCACACTCAAGCCAGGCTCCATGGCTTTTAATACTCGCCTCAATTTCTGCAACACCAATACTAACGGTGTAATTAATATCAATATCGTTATAAGTTACAGTGGCTTGTGCAACCTCTTGACGCAATCGTTCAGCAAAAACATAAGCATTTTTCAGTGAGGTGTCAGATAATAAAATAGCAAACTCTTCACCGCCGTAACGACCACAAATATCAGTTTCTCTGACATGATGTTTAATTAGCCCTGAAATGTGACGAATAACCTCATCACCTACAGTATGACCATAACTATCGTTAATCTTTTTAAAATGATCAATATCAAGCATTACTAAAGAGCTAGAGTGTTGACTTCGACTCCAGCGCTTATACTCAGCTAACAAACAGTGATCCCAGTGTGCTCTATTGAACAATTGGGTTAAACCGTCTGTTTGACTTAAAATAGCTAATTCTTCATTCGCCTTTTTCAAACTTTGTTTATGCACTGCAGTATCGGTGACATCATAAACAAGTAAACATAAATGACTTACTTCTCCTGTTGAAGAAAGCAGCGGAATAAAAGTTGTGTTTTGATACATAAAATCAGCACTACCCGTTACCGGGCGATAACTATCAAACTTAAATAAGTAAGGTCGTTGTTCCCATATAGTAAAAGCTTTATTTTTAAGTAAAAAAACTGATTCAGCTTTGCGAGTAAACCAATCTCGGGGGATCTCATCAAATAAGTCAAATATCAGTTGGCCTTTTACTTCTCTAGGAAGCAAGCCACTATGGTTTTCCATAAAACCATTAAAGATTTGTACAGTGAATTCTTTATCAAGCACAACAAGCCCAACGTCAATGTTATGTAACATTTCCATTAGCCAATGTAGTTCATTCAATTGTGATTTTTCTAACGTCATAACACATTCCCGTCGTCGCTTAATCGCGCAAACTCATATCCACATGCTTAGTAGATAACTAGCTACCTACTAAGTAATAATCTCATTTGCTATCACTAACAAATCAGTCAATCAAATAAGCCAATTTATTATTAAGTGTCTGCATTGATTTCTCAGTAAACAGTAATAATAAATCACACTTAATTGGATAATTTTCAATACTATAGCTAATTTCTATGGCTAAGGTTTTTTTCCATTTATTGGCATTATTAGCAATCAAATCAGAAATTTTTCGGTGTTGCCCTAAAACCTCTGGATGTCCTTGGCTAAATTGAATATCCAATTGCTCTGACACCCCTTTTAAGCAAGCGCCAATAAGGACATTAGCCAAATCCATTAATAACTCGAGTTCGGTGCCCATATCTGCATCATATTGGTAGTTCATCAGCGATGCGACATCTTTAAAGCTTGAGTCATTAAGGATTAATAGAGCCTCACCTGAGATACCTGCACTAATAAAGCCTTGGCAAACACCCGACGTACTTTCATGGTTCTCAATATCTTTTAACGCCATTCGAAGCTCACTAACCTCGATAAAATTAACGTTCGGTATGGGCAGTTCAACAAAGACATTAAGTAAACGTGCAAGTAAATCACCTGCACGTCCCATAGCAACATTGGCTATTTCTTGATAACAATCACGCATATCTGCAGATAAGGTGATCTCTGGTTCATCACTTGGTACTTCTTCATCAACTTCTGACATATCAAGTTGATTTGAAAAAAGCTGCTCTGGAATATCTATTTTAGCCGCAGGTGGCTGTTTAACAGCAGCAACTGGCTTAGCTTCTGGCTCAGACTCAATAGCATCTTCTTCCTTTGAGAAAACCCCATAAGACGAAAGTACCTCTGTTAGAATATCTTTATTAACAGGTTTTTGAATAAAACCCAATGCACCTAAACTAGTCACCCTTTGGTGTGCTTCGGGTTGAATATCACCCGATATAACTATGGTCAATGTTGGTAAATCTTGAGCTAGAATTGCCTCAAGCACTTGATAGCCATCCATTTTCGGCATATTAAGATCAAGCAGCAAAACATCCCCTTTTCCTGCCTTTATCGCCTCTATTCCTTCTATTCCATTGGCAGCAAAGCTTACATCTACATCCCAGTCATCGGGTAATGAACGCGCTACTTGTTTGCGCGCCATATTTGAATCATCACAAATTAATAATTTAGTGGTCATATTAATCTTGAGCCTTACAAAAACAATAACAACAGCTTGATATATATACCTAGCCTCTATAGATAACCATAGAGTATCCAACCTAAAAAACAATGATAAACTTGTATTTATAGAATTTTTATCGCTAAACGGCTAATATCAACCCACCTAGCCTATTACTTTCAATTATTTATGAAATTTTCTACTTCAAACATTACCTTATGTGCTTTTTTTATCACCAGTTTTACCCTTGTGTTTTCCCCTAACAGCGACTCCTTTGAACTAGATTCGCTAAAAACTACACAAAACCTTGTCAAAGCCGGAGACAAATATGTCACCCTTTTAGGTGAGCAAGTCAATGTAGGGGAACAAGCTCCACCATTTAAAGTGGTAGACAAAAATTTTTCCCCGGTAACATTAAAAGATTTTCAAGGGCAAACATTATTAATTTCTGTTGTACCAAGTTTAGACACTGGTGTTTGTTCTATACAAACTAAGCGCTTTAATGAAGAAGCTGCAAAACTGCCTAAAAACATCACAATTTTAACTATAAGTAATGACCTACCATTTGCTCAAAAACGTTTTTGTGATAGTGAAAAAGTAGATAACCTGAAAGTACTTTCTGACTCTGTTTGGCGTGAATTTGGCGCTAATTATGGTTTATTAATAAAGGATATGGGGCTACTAACACGTGCAATATTTGTTATTGATAATCAAGGAAAGATTGTTTACAAGGAGCTTGTTGCTAATATTTCACAGCACCCAAATTACGATCAAGCCCTGCTTAAAGTAAAATACACTGCCCCTGTGATTGTGCTTGATGAAAATAAAACCAAAGAAAACTCAGAAAAATAATTTCATATAATTATCAATAAAAACAGTAGACTAGATTTAATCAACAAATTAACTTTTAGTTTTCTCTTGAAAATCTCACCAACAATCCCATCTCTAATTGTGTAGTCGCCGGAAGGGGCTACACAACAATCATTGCCTGTTCATTATGAAAGGCAGCATTATTAAAAATGAAATTCGATTTTATCGACGTCTTATTCTAGGCAATATTGCTTTGCTAGAAAACGGCTCTCAAGATTATCGTTCTTGTTTTAAATAATAACCATTTATTGCTATTTAATAGGATAATTTATTATGCGTAACTCAACAGATTTCAGTCCACTATACCGCTCATTTATTGGTTTTGACCATTTAGCAGGTTTAATCGATAAAGCTTCACGAGCTGACAAACAATCATCATACCCGCCATACAACATAGAGTTATTGGCCGAAGATCAATACCGAATTACTATGGCTGTTGCCGGCTTTAGTCAAGAAGATATTGATATAGAGTCTAAAGATAACAGTTTAATCATTATTGGCACCAAACAAGCTGCCGCCAATGTAAAATCCAATACGGATAAAAGCCCTCGTCAATTCCTACATCAAGGTATTGCAGAGCGTAATTTCGAAAGAAAATTCCAACTAGGTGAACACGTTAAAGTCATTGGTGCCTTTATGGAAAATGGTTTACTGCACGTTGACTTAGAACGAGAAATCCCCGAGGCATTAAAGCCTAGGAAAATTGCTATTAATGGCAAAAGTTTATTGAGCCCAGATTCATAAACTAACACTCCCTTTATTGTTTCCTTTTGTTCCTGTTTTACTTTTTGCCCAGTCTTTGACTGGGCTTTTTTGTTTAACTATGCTAAAAATTAATTATGAGTGTTTTTTAAGCTGGTAAGCAATTGACTGAATTATCACAAAAAATATCGAATAAAACACCAATAGAAGTAGCTCCTACGCAATGTAAAAGAAAAATAACCATCGCTGGTGCTGGGCCTGTAGGGTCTATGCTCGCCATTATTCTAGCGCGTGCAAACTGCCAAGTAGAGCTTTTTGAGTCAAGAGCTGATCCGCGGGTCAACTGCACAGTCCAAGGCAAGTCAATTAACATAACGCTTTCAGATCGCGCATGGATTGCCCTTAAAGAAATAGGTCTTGATAAGAAAGTTCGTCAATATTCCACACCACTATATAAACGTATTACCCATGAATTATCGGGTAAAGTTTCCGAACAAAAATATGGAATAGCGGACCAAGCTATATGGTCTATATCACGGCAAAAGTTAACCGAAATATTACTTAATCGAACCGAGCAAGAAGTAGCTGTTAATTTGCAGTTTGATCAGCGCTTAACCCATATAGATTTTAATTCCGCATGCAGTTCTTTTAGTTATTTAAGAGCAGGCCAAAAAGGCCATAAAGAAATTGACGCCGATTATGTCTTTGCTGCTGATGGTGCTTTTTCAAAAATACGCCGACTCGCCCAAGAAACGCCACGCTTTAGCTACTCTCAACGTTATATGAAGCAATGTTATATTGAGTTAACTATTGCAGCTAACAAGGATGGCAGCGCTAAATTAACAAAAAATGCAAGTCACTTATGGCCACGTAATAACTTTCTATTGATGGCACTACCCAATAGCGATGGTAGCTTTACTTGTACCTTATATTTAAATGAACAAGGTGAAACATCTTTTTCATCATTAACCGAAAAGCACACAGTTAATTCCTTCTTCTTACAATATTTTTCTGATGTCCTGCCACTTTTAGAAAATCCCATCGATACCTTTTTGTCTAAAATGGCTAACCCGCTTTTTTTAGTCAGTGTTGATCCTTGGGTGATAAACAATAAAGTAGTTTTAATAGGTGATGCCGCACACGCCATGGTGCCTTTTTATGGTCAGGGGTTAAATTGTAGTTTTGAAGATTGCTTCACCCTTGCCCAGCTAATCAAATTACACCGTGGTGACTGGGAAAAAGTATTGCCTGATTATTACAGGCAACGAAAAGATAATGCCGATGCTATTAGTAAGCTATCTAAAGATTATTTTTTAAAGATAAGTAATTCAAATATTAATGATCAAGATTTATTGAGTAAAAAGGTTAGCGAAAAGTTTGCACTAAAACACCCGGAACTTTGGCCCTCATTAGATCAAATGCTCTGCTTTTCACCCAAAATATCTTATTCAAATGTCAGAGAAATATCACTACAGCAACAGTCAATAATGACTGAAATAATGCAAATTGCTTATATTGAACAATGTTGGCAAGATGATTTTGTTTATTCTAAACTGAAAGAGCTGGCACATCTAAAGATCACTCCTCTTCTTAACTAAGACCAATTCAGAGTAAGCAGAAGTTAAAACTCAAGTAAAAAAAGCATCTCAGTTAAATCAGGCTGCCATTGAAAATCTTTTAATTTTATTCGACAACCAATAATTACCACTTGTTCATCCTGTAACTGCTGTTTTTGCTTATCAAAGTACTCGCTACCTTGAGGAAAGGAAATCTTGCCCTGTGAATTAATAACTCGATACCAAGGAACACCTTTACCTTGCCAACCAGCTTTAGGTACTTTACCTAAAGCTTTACCAACAAGGCGCGCCCTTCCCGGCAAACCTGAAAGATCAGCAATTTGCCCATAACATGCCACCTTTCCTTCAGGGATAAGTTGTACGGTTTTCCATATTTGCTGGTAATGAGGATTTAGCATATTTATATTGATTTAGCGTTTTATTGCCAAGTTTTATGTAAGAAGTGAATTAAGTTATCATAGCAGTTCAAATACAAGCAATTTTAAGATCTTCTGATCTTAAGGAAACATATGAAAATTTGGGTTGATGCTGACGCCTGTCCTGTAGTGATTAAAGAGATATTGTTTAAAGCGGCAGATAGAACAAAAATAACCATGACCTTTGTTGCTAATCATCATATTCGTATTCCACCCTCTCCATTTACCTCATTTATGCAGGTTAGCAGCGGCTTTGATGTCGCCGATGATGAAATAGTTAAACGCATAAATGGCGGAGACTTGGTGATTACCAGTGATATTCCATTGGCTGATGAAGTAATTGATAAAGCAGGTATTGCTTTAAGTCCACGCGGTGAGCTTTATACAAAAGAAAATATAAAATCCCGACTCAATATTCGTGACTTTATGGATACCATGCGTGCAAGTGGTGTGCAAACAGGTGGGCCACCAGCGCTTAATCAAACAGATAGACAGAATTTTGCCAATCATCTTGATCGCATTATTACCCAGTTCAAAAGGTCTCAATAACACCTAAAAAAACGGCAAATATTCAG
>Ga0209292_1005004_pt1 | contig 13701 bp, 7 predicted proteins | sample GOMGulsemesocosm_2_FD_184634 | JGI IMG/M metagenome (GOLD analysis project Ga0209292, IMG submission 184634) | Methane-oxidizing microbial communities from mesocosms in the Gulf of Mexico - GOM9C Gulf of Mexico (SPAdes) (version 2) | ecosystem: Environmental > Aquatic > Marine > Cold seeps... | reverse complement strand
TGTAGATAATCATCAAGAAGCATCTTCCAATTTGGTAGATGCTTTTTTGTTAATGACTTCTTTCGCCAAGCAAAGCAGACTTAATTGTCACCATAAATTTCTTCAGATTAATGTCTTCAAAGTGGCAATTGTGAATATTAGTGTAACTTAAAACAATGAAATTTCTGTCTAATGATAAAGGGCAGATAATAAGTAGAATCGTGTTTGTTTTTTCTACTATTTTATGTGTTTTAAATGGAATTGAATACTGACTGAAATGTTAAACAAAAGAGGAAACCCACTATGCTTGAATTAGATAAATAAAAAACTCCCCCATCAAATGCACTGAAAGCCTATAACAGTTGGATATAGCCCTTAATTTATATCGATAAGTACTATATCAACCCCCGACATTTTCTATTTTAACTTATGCATTACTCTTGCGTTTAGAGACTTAACTATGGTTTTGTTCTAGATATTTATCAGCAAGTTCAATTGTCTCAAAGTAATATTTTAACAATTTCATACGTTTGAGTTTGACAGGCTCAGGAATATCTTTGTCTTGTATGACATCTAACCATGACTGTACTAGAAAGGCAGGAAGAGGTGTTTCGTTCATTATTTGTGGTCATCCTTGATTAACTAATCTGTCATTAATATTAGTCTACAAAGTAAAATTCTCCAGTAAATCTATTTATTGAATAGTTTTTTAGCCCCGAAGTTGGCATGAGTGATCATACTGAAGGTTGATTTCAAAGATTAGGGATAATCATAAAATCTAACTAATATGTTAAACCTTTTCACTTGTTGACGCGTTTCTCAATATTTGTGACTGCCCACATAAATGTCTTGGTAAAATCTTTAATTAACCATATTTTTTTAATAAACTTAACGCCAATTCTTTGAAATACTCTCGCAAGTAAAGAGGTTCTAAGACCTCAATCGTATTACCCATGCCTCGTAAAAAAGCTTTTAATTTTGGTGTGTCCGAAACGGTTGCAATGATTTTTACCATTCCAACTTGCTCTGTTTCAACAATGATTTGATCATGATTGAACTTACCATTACTTAAAATAAATGGGCTGTCTTTTCTTATAAGTAAACTTAATGCTATTTCATTACTCGTGCTATTTGATGCAAAGTAAGAGCGCTTAACTTTCTCAAAGTCATAATCAACAGGGGGAATACAGTTATTATTAGACACTTCAACATTCTTTATAAAAGCAATGGGAAATTTATAGACTTTCTGGTGAAAACTGCCGAAAGAGCATACTAAAGTCATTACATTTTCGCGTTGCACTAACCCAAGGGGGTTAATATTTTTGTAGCTTTTCCAAATAGGATCTTGATTAGAGACGAGATAACGCTTTAGGTTGGCACTGATCTGCTTTTTATGAAAGATAGCCTGTTTTATTTCACTTAATGCGCGTTTGTCAGGCATAGGTAAAGATACAGGATTGTTACTACTGATAAGTGCTACAGACCGTTTCCAATGTGAAATTAAGGGGGACTTTTCACTTTCAATAATTGTTTGAGCTTTAATAAAATATGCTGACAGATCGTCTAAAGTCGACTCTGGTAATAATTCATTGGCTACTTCTTTTAAAGTTGAAAAGGCTAGGGCGGAGTTCGCATCCATCAAAGATATATTCAGCTTTTTCCAGTTTAAATTAATAGACCAACCATAAGGCTTTGACCGCTTATCGACTTCTAAACCAAACAGACCCAGTTTTTCAAGAGATTCAAGATCTCGCTGTACCTTTCGGATGATCAAATATTCATGGCCATTAGACTCCAGGCGTTCAAGTAATTGTCTTGTTGATATCTTCTGAGGATAACGTGGAATATGGTCCAATAAATCAAGTTTTCTTTGAAACGAAGATGACATAGATAACCAGAAAAAGTGGATAGTGAATAAACTTTAACATATTCATGCGACCAAAAGTGTCGCACAGTTGGGTTTGATAATGATGTGTAAATTATCACCTTCGTTTGAATAGTCGCGCATAATTAATTTTTTGTTAAGCTATTGCCTGAATTACATCATAATTGTTGAATTTAGGGGCACGGAGTAAATGGTAGAAATAGAGAGAAACCGCCTACTTATCAAGTCAGTCTTGAAAGCGTGTAAGGTATTAAGTGTTGATGAAAATCGTTTCTTTTCATCACTTGGTCTTGATACAGCTATATATGCAAAAGCTACAGGTAATATAAAATTAAAAAAGGAGGACATTGAGTTATTAGTGAAGTTTATACATGTTTACCGTTTTATTGACGGGTTTTGTGGTGGAGATATTGAATTTATTCATCATTGGGTTACTACAAAAAATGAATGTTTCGATGCAACACCAAGGGAATCTTTTTATACGAGAAATGGCATTCAAAAAATGTATGGATATGTGAAACGATTTAATCACTTATACAATTGATTAATATCTAAAGCTGTCAGAGAAAGATATTTATTCATTGTTTTTACATATGAGTTTTTAGTGCTCATTCGATAATAAAAAAATATAAGTGTTCTGGGCAATAGGTATTAGGTGATATTTTAGTTCTGATTCACTTTGAGGGTGATGCCGACTTAGAATATATATGTTAGCTGTTAGCTGTTAGGTGTTAGGTGAACTGCTGCCCTAACCAATAGCTTTAATGTACACTTTTATGTTTTTAATGGGGATTTTTCTGAATGCAATTTCTTCAAACAAGAGTCAGTTAATAAAATAGTTCCTAGAAAAGTCGAATATCTAAATATGAACAATCCACCTGAATTCTAATCTGACTTTCAAGACAGAGTATATTTGTTAGACATAGAACAAATGATGGAATTGTCTGTACAAGTAGTTCAAAGTGACTTTTGTTACCATGCCTTTGTAACTCACTGTTAACATTAATAAAAAACATTAAAAATAAAAGAAATATTACTGACATGTGTGCATATTATATGTTATAAACATTTTTCAACACAAGTATATGGACATATAATGCTTAAAAAAGCTCATGCTGATGATCATAACTCGGTAATAAGTTTATTAGATCAAGCTGCTTCAACATCTATAGTTTCGGCACTTCAATCTAATTTCACTAAGGGACAAGCAATCGCCTTGCTGGATAACGCTCCCATCTGCATCAAAATATTAGACCTTGCTTTTAACTTAAAATATATGAGCCCTTCTGGAATTAAATCACTCGGTATTGATGATATTAATATATTTTATGGAAAACCTTACCCTTTTGATTTTTATCCGCAATTATTTCGTGACGATATGACTCAGAGTTTAAATAGGGCACTAACAACTAATAAGATCGTTAAGCAAGAAGCTAATATAGTTGATATCAAAGGTAATGAATTACGCTTTCATTCAACCATTATTCCTGTCGAAAGTGAAAATGGCCAAAATGAAACCCTGTTAGTAATATCCATTGAAGTACCTGTAACTAATGAGGAGGATATAGAATTATCAAAACTTAAAAGCCTTCAAGACAGTATCGGGGGGCATTTCATAAAAGAGTATTCAAATCAAAATGTCAATTCAAGCTTTATGGCAAAGGTTGAAAATATTGTACTCGTTAACATGCATGATAATAACTTTGACGTAAACGCTTTGGCCGAACATTTATTTATGAGCCGTTCAACATTACAACGTAAATTAAAAATGGAAACGGGGGACAGTGCAGCAATATTTATCCGCCAAAAGAGGTTGTCCAAAGCACATGAATTTATTCAATCTAAGGCTCATAAAACACTAGCAGAAACTGCATATTCTGTTGGTTTTAAGCACATTGGCAACTTTTCAGCAATATATAAAAAGTATAAGCTTACGATGACAGCCTAGTGATTTTTCTTTCAAAATTAATCATTTGAAGTTATTTCCCAATAATGAGAATACACTTTTTACTTGAATTAATGTTTTTGTACGAACTTCAAGTGAGGGATCATTAACAAGAATGATCTCTATATAAAATTCAATAACAAAATTCACATAATCAAATCGACTTCGAACCTAAACATCACTGTAGCGTTGACCTTTATTAATAGCTTAAATGGGGCGATTATAGGCGCAAAAGAGTCAATATTCTCGTTTGGCTATCAAACTCTCTCAGCTTATTGTTAATATTATTTATTAGAACTAAGGATGCTTCAATAAACATAAAAGCTTTTATGGAGTTTGTCGTTGTAAATGGAATTTGAATGAATAAAAAATACTTTAATATTAAGTTGTTATTATTGATTATGCTTGGAATTATTGTTTTAAGCTTTTTTTTGATCACAAGTGAACAGGATAAAAATGTAGATGCTCAAGTTAGCCAGTCTGCTTTAGCCACAAGTAAAAAGTTAGCCAAGCAACCCCAATCTCCTGTAAGACGTATTGTTAAAAATACAGGGAAGATATTATCTATTCAAAAGGGAGGCGGTTACTCTTTTATAGAAGTTGAATTACCTTCAAGAAAAACATTAACCTTAGCTACGGCTAATCTACCGAACATGCTTTTGGTTGGTAATGATGTTCGTTGGGAAAACCCTCGTTTAGCCAAAAACTATTTTAGTCATGCGCTAAATAAAAGTTTTGAGCGACTATACATGGTAACGATTAAAGATGACTCAATTAAAACTGGCGTGATTACAGCTATTAAAACAGTTGATGAAAATACCTTTCTAAGCGTTCAGCAAGAGCAGTCTACTCAAGAACTAATTGTTAAGAGTGGCCGTGTTTCAGATGAGTTACGTATTGGCAATAATATCGAGTGGCAACAAGCAATAATCTCACCAAATAGAAATAACCAACCTCCAAATATGCATACCCCTCCTAGATCACCAGTGATGGTCGATTGGATAAAAAAGTCAGAAAAATAAATTAATAAGCAAACTTCAATCAATGGAATAACAATATGAAGAACGCATACTATAAAAAATCTTTAGCACTAACTTTTTCTCTAATATCACTGGCTGTGACAGCAGGTACGACAGGGCAACTGACATTAACAGACTCCTCAGGTGTTGTTGTCCCCACCTACCAAAATGGCGAGAGTGCCTACATTCAAGTTGTCGATAGCGATGGCAATGCAGACCCTGCGGTAGCAGAAACTTTAACGGTAACCATCACCTCAGAAACAGAAGATACGGGTACACCTTTTAGTGCGACAACGCCTGTTGCTGGAAGCAGTAATGTGGGCGATGGCACGCTAACTGTTTTAAAAACGTCTTACGATACAAAAACCGAAAATTGGACATTGTTAGCGGTTAGCGCGAATAGCTTTCTTGTGACAGGCAGTGTTTCCGGGCAACAAAGTCAGCAATACGCTATTACCGATGGTGCTAGTGAAAAGTTTACCTACACCAGCGACAACAATGAAGTCAGCTTTAAAATAGAAAATGGCACCGTTGCTTATGCGGTTGGCGATACCTTCACCTTTTCTACCAGTGCCGGTACGATTGTTGGCGAAACAGTTACGCTAACGGAAACGGGTATTGATACGGGCATATTTACCAACAGTATTACCTTCAATGAAGCTGCAAGTCCGAGCGCTGCAGATGGTATTTTAGATGTGCAATCTGGCGATTTAATTACTGTTTTTTATGACGATTCCACAGGAGATTGGGGCGAGGCTGAGCAAGTACGTAGTACCGCACTTTATGCCGCTACAGTAATTAAAGGCTCGACCTTATTAGCAGATACTATTTGGACAGAAGAAAATAGTCCTTACCTTATTACGGGGGATGTGACGGTTTCAGTTAATACTACTTTAACGATAATGCCAGGTGTGAAGGTATTATTCCTTGCCAACACCGATGATACGGTTGGTGGTCAAGCGCCTTATGACAGTGAATTAATTATTCAAGGCACCTTAAATATTGCAGGAACTGATGCTAAAGGTATAACGCTAACCAGTAGTAATCGAGAGCCTGCAATAGGTGACTGGGGTGGTGTTCGCGTTGAAAACGGAACAGCAAGCATTACATATACGACGCTTGAATACAGTGCTTATGGTGTTGATTTAAATAACGTGAGTTACGGAAAAACTTTTTCGCTAAGCAACAGTATACTAAGTAGTAATGGTATTGGTGTGAAGGTTTCATCTGCATCTTCTGATGGCATATTTACTATTACTGATAATACAATTAGTAATACTAGTGGCCGTGTGATTGATGGTAATAATAGCCATGCCAAATGGACGTTGAGTGGTAATATCATTTCAAATAATGGTAGCAATAGTGATCACACTTTGTATTTTGATTACTCTTATAGCCTATCTTTAACTAATAATCAGATATTGGATAATGTTGGTGGTATCCAAATTTCTTCAGTTCGAGATGATTTGATCTTCACTGGTAATACGTTATCGAATAACCAAGATAACGATATGATGATGTCAGGTGGTCTTAGTATCAGCTCATGGCACAGTGAAGGTGAGTGGATGACAGATAGTATTATTATTGAAGATAATATTATCGATAATAATAGCCAGACAGGTATTTATTTAAGTCAGTCAGGTAATGCTGATCCCGCTATCAATCGAAATAAAGTAAGAAATAATTCAGGATATGGTATTTATGTTTATTCTGAAACCCACAACACCCAACCTTCTATTCATGATAATGAAATAACAGGTAACGGCCTGAGTAATATGGGTAATAATGCAGGCTTATATATTTCTGGTAAAGCTGTTCCTTCTATTGTCGGTAATACCATTGATAATAATGGCGCAGGTATTTATGTAAATTATGATGATGTTAATGGTAATGGCGATTTTGATTTAACGGATAACACAATTACTAATAATCAAGGTTATGGTTTGAGCGTTAATGGTTATGCCAAACCAGTAATTAATAATAATGATATTTATGAAAACACAGGTTATGCGTTAGAAAACCATACTAGCTTTGCTGTTGATGCCAAAAACAACTGGTGGGGTGTGGATGATAGTGCAGAGATAAGTGGAGGGACTAATCCGCAAACATTGAGCTTTATCTATGATGGCAATACTGATAGTACTGCAGGTAAAGTTAATTATGCAGGTTGGTTGAATAGCAGTAACCAAGATGGTGGTACGCCAGTTTCAGACTCTATAACAGGTCAACTGACGTTAACGGACTCATCAGGCGTTGTTGTGCCTACTTACCAAAGTGGCGAGAGTGCATATATTCAAGTAGTTGATAGCGATGGCAATGCAGATCCTGCGGTAGCAGAAACTTTAACGGTAACCATCACCTCAGAAACAGAAGATACGGGTACACCTTTTAGTGCGACAACGCCTGTTGCTGGAAGCAGTAATGTGGGCGATGGCACGCTAACTGTTTTAAAAACGTCTTACGATACAAAAACCGAAAATTGGACATTGTTAGCGGTTAGCGCGAATAGCTTTCTTGTGACAGGCAGTGTTTCCGGGCAACAAAGTCAGCAATACGCTATTACCGATGGTGCTAGTGAAAAGTTTACCTACACCAGCGACAACAATGAAGTCAGCTTTAAAATAGAAAATGGCACCGTTGCTTATGCGGTTGGCGATACCTTCACCTTTTCTACCAGTGCCGGTACGATTGTTGGCGAAACAGTTACGCTAACGGAAACGGGTATTGATACGGGCATATTTACCAACAGTATTACCTTCAATGAAGCTGCAAGTCCGAGCGCTGCAGATGGTATTTTAGATGTGCAATCTGGCGATTTAATTACTGTTTTTTATGACGATTCCACAGGAGATTGGGGCGAGGCTGAGCAAGTACGTAGTACCGCACTTTATGCCGCTACAGTAATTAAAGGCTCGACCTTATTAGCAGATACTATTTGGACAGAAGAAAATAGTCCTTACCTTATTACGGGGGATGTGACGGTTTCAGTTAATACTACTTTAACGATAATGCCAGGTGTGAAGGTATTATTCCTTGCCAACACCGATGATACGGTTGGTGGTCAAGCGCCTTATGACAGTGAATTAATTATTCAAGGCACCTTAAATATTGCAGGAACTGATGCTAAAGGTATAACGCTAACCAGTAGTAATCGAGAGCCTGCAATAGGTGACTGGGGTGGTGTTCGCGTTGAAAACGGAACAGCAAGCATTACATATACGACGCTTGAATACAGTGCTTATGGTGTTGATTTAAATAACGTGAGTTACGGAAAAACTTTTTCGCTAAGCAACAGTATACTAAGTAGTAATGGTATTGGTGTGAAGGTTTCATCTGCATCTTCTGATGGCATATTTACTATTACTGATAATACAATTAGTAATACTAGTGGCCGTGTGATTGATGGTAATAATAGCCATGCCAAATGGACGTTGAGTGGTAATATCATTTCAAATAATGGTAGCAATAGTGATCACACTTTGTATTTTGATTACTCTTATAGCCTATCTTTAACTAATAATCAGATATTGGATAATGTTGGTGGTATCCAAATTTCTTCAGTTCGAGATGATTTGATCTTCACTGGTAATACGTTATCGAATAACCAAGATAACGATATGATGATGTCAGGTGGTCTTAGTATCAGCTCATGGCACAGTGAAGGTGAGTGGATGACAGATAGTATTATTATTGAAGATAATATTATCGATAATAATAGCCAGACAGGTATTTATTTAAGTCAGTCAGGTAATGCTGATCCCGCTATCAATCGAAATAAAGTAAGAAATAATTCAGGATATGGTATTTATGTTTATTCTGAAACCCACAACACCCAACCTTCTATTCATGATAATGAAATAACAGGTAACGGCCTGAGTAATATGGGTAATAATGCAGGCTTATATATTTCTGGTAAAGCTGTTCCTTCTATTGTCGGTAATACCATTGATAATAATGGCGCAGGTATTTATGTAAATTATGATGATGTTAATGGTAATGGCGATTTTGATTTAACGGATAACACAATTACTAATAATCAAGGTTATGGTTTGAGCGTTAATGGTTATGCCAAACCAGTAATTAATAATAATGATATTTATGAAAACACAGGTTATGCGTTAGAAAACCATACTAGCTTTGCTGTTGATGCCAAAAACAACTGGTGGGGTGTGGATGATAGTGCAGAGATAAGTGGAGGGACTAATCCGCAAACATTGAGTTTTATCTATGATGGCAATACTGATAGTACTGCAGGTAAGGTTAATTATGCGGGTTGGTTGAATAGTTCTATTACAGGTAGTTCACCGTTTTTCGATGATATAAATGAATTAACAGTTGAAGCAACAGGTACTTTGACTGCTTTAGTATTAACTCCACCTAAGGTTAATTATGATGGCTCTGAACTAATATTGAATTCTGATTACGCTGAACCCCTCGTTTTAGGAAGTCATGAAGTTACATGGACTGCAACAGACTCCGTAGGAAGGACTTCAACAGCAATACAGTTAGTACATATTGTTGATACGACAGGAGCAGAGTTTGACGATGCACAAATACAAACTATCGATGCAATGGGGGTTCTTAGCGACATTTCAGACGCTATAAACAATGTTCAGGCTTATGACCTAGTTGATGGAAACATTAACTCTGTTGTAATTGGCGATACGATTTATCCTTCTGGTACTCATCTTGTGCCTGTATCGGCAACAGACAGCTCGGGCAATATTGTTGAAGCAAATGTTGAAGTACACATTAATCCACTTGTGGAATTAAGCCAAAGCAGAAAGGTTGAGCCAGGCGCTACGGTTTTATTACCTGTAACGCTTTCAGGTAATGCTGCTATTTACCCTGTTGGAATAACTTATACACTGATGCAGTCAGTTTCAATTATTGAAACAAGCGAACTTTTAATTACTGAAGATATTTCAGGTGTTATTACGATTGCAATACCCAATGATGCACTTGATGGTGATATTTATTCCGTTGCCATAACATCAACAAGCAATGCAGCATTAGGTTTTGTAACGTCTACTCAATTAACAGTTGATGATGCGAACTTTGGACCAACGCTAACGTTAGTGACTCAACAAGACGATAAAAACATTAGTGTTGTTGATACAACAAATGGTGTTGTGACCGTAACGGCAATTGTTAACGATATTAATGTAAATGATACGCACGATATTGTTTGGAGTTCATTAAACGATACCTTAGTTGATTTAAATACTGATGCTTCAGCATCGACTTTTGAGTTCTCTGCCGAAGGCTTAGCGACTGGAACTTATGAATTAACAATGAGTGTGAGTGAAAGCAATACGAGTGAACTCTTGAGTGTCTCTGTTGATATGGATATCGTTGTTGATGCCGCACTTGCAGCACTAGATGCAAATACTGATAGTGATAATGATGGTATTTCAGATGCTGACGAAGGTTATGGCGATAGTGATAATGATGGAATATCGGATTACTTAGATACTGATGATAACCCTAGCCGTTTACCTATTGATGATTCAACAGCTTCCATGCAGACCGTGAATGGTTTAAGCCTAAGCCTAGGTGATGTCGTTACAACGTCAGATGGTGCGACAGCAGCTAACGCAACAGTTGATGTTAACGATATTACTAGCGATGAGCACTTTACTACGCTATCGAGTATTACTAACTTTAATGTTTCAGGCTTAACTGAAGTAGGGCAATCTGTACCTATTGTTATTCCATTAGCAAGTGGTAACACAATAGCTGAAGGCAGTATCTACAGAAAATATAGTGACACAAAAGGCTGGTTTGATTTTGTTGTTGATAGTGAAAATGGTGTTTACTCTGCGTTAGCAGATGAAGACGGTAACTGTCCTTACCCATTATCAACCCAATATCAAGAAGGTTTATCTGTTGGCGACAACTGTATTCAACTAGTTATAAAAGATGGTGGAGAGAACGATGCCGATGGACTTGCTAATGGTATGGTTAAAGACCCAGGTGTTCTAACATCAGAGGTTCTAAACCAAGCACCGGTAATTGTTGTTAATACTAACGAAACATCAAATGAAGGCAGTGTTGTTACCTTTGATGCATCAGCAACTACCGATGCAGAAAATGACACGTTAATTTATCAATGGGTACAGTTAACGGGAGCAACGGTTGAGTTATCAGGACAGAATACTGCAACTTTAAGCTTTACCGCGCCACAGGTAAGTAACGATGAGTTTTTAACTTTCGAACTAACCGTAAATGATGGTCGAGACAGCACAACAACTGAAGTTGAGGTCTTGGTGCTTCAAGTGAACATTGCACCAACGGTTTCAATTGATAGTCATACTTCATCTTTTGATGAAGGCGCTACTGTATCGTTAACTGCAACAGGTGCTGACGAAGATGATGACGCGCTAAGTTATGAGTGGGTGCAAACATCAGGCCCGACAGTAACGCTTTCTGGTGCTTCAAGCGCATCGGTTACTTTTACTGCACCAGCAGTATCAAGTGACCAGAACCTTGAGTTTAAAGTAACGGTGTCAGATGGCATTGATACTGAATCTAAAACGACGACTGTGACTGTTAAGAATACAACTACTGTAACTCCTACTACACCATCAAAAGAAAGTGGTGGAGGTGGTGGTTCTATGGGGTGGATACTTATCGTAATGAGTTTTGGGTTATTAAGAAAACGGTTGATAAAAGTAGCCGCGTAAACTGAAAAGTAAAACAGTTTAATAAGGAGGTACGTAAAATATGCGTATCTCCTTTTTTATTGGAGGATTGGGTAAAACACTTTTAATGTCAGTTATTATTCTAGTAAAAATTTATAAAGAAAATTAATATAATGCAGCCATGCACGGAAAAGGCAATAAGGATATTCTTCAAGAATTATTATTGCACGAAGCCACTATAAATGTTGATTTGTCTTTAAAGCTATACCGACAACTGTCAATCTATTATCAGTCTGAACGTGCAAAATTTATTGATTACTTTACTAAATTTGATAAATTGTCAAAAAATTTGGTTTTGTTAAACGAAATGGATTTATACGTATATGGAATAGCGTTAGAAGAACTATTCCAAGTTACAATGTATCAACAAATTTTAGAAATAAGCTCAGATATCGAATATAGGCTTTCTAAACAACCTTGTCTCGATACAATGTTACTAACAAGCTCAACGATATATTTTTGGAAGGGAGCTGTTTATAATCACCTAGGTCAAGACCAGCAAGCTCTGCGTTATTTTGAAAAAACATCATTGATCATAAGTGAATCAAAATTTGACGATGCTAATTATTTTAAAAAGCATCATTTTTCTACTATATCTGGATACGAGCATAAGATTAAGTTTCCGGCATTTGAAACTAAAACCTTTGTTGGGAGAAAAAAATTCACAGTGCCAAACCAGAAAGAACAAAAAACAAACTATACGCAAAAGCAGCTAGTCAATGTTCAGTATTTAGACGGAACAATTAAGAAAGGTAAATATAAAAAGTTCGCGGGTGATATAAAATCACTAAAATGTGAAGTTGTTAATGTTTAGCTGTATACGTTAACCAACCGCCAATTTAGCCGTCTCATGCCACAAGTACGCTGGCATGGGATGTTTTAACTTCCACGTAATATTCATCGGCTGACTGCCTTCATATTTCATAAAATCTACGGGTCCAAAATTCACAAAGCCCATTGTTCTGCCGTTTTCATCTTTAGCTTGTTCACGCACAAATAAAAGGAATGTTTTATTATTTTCTTTTTGTTTGATGTAACCTAAACCTCTGCCTGAATTTGGTCTGGCGCTATTTTGGGTTTGCCAATGAAATAACGAAGGGCTAATCGCATAATCATGGTACATCGTTGTTGCGGAAAATTGTTTTTCACATTTATTCAAAGTGACAAATAACAGCTCGGTATTAGCATCAGGTATGCTTAATACACCTTCTCGACTGGATGATTTTTTAGTGAAAGTACTATCACCAAAGGCTACTAAAATATGCTCTTTAGGATATCGAACATGCATTTTAAGTGTTGATGTATCTACCGCAGAATTATTAACAGTTGGCATAGCAAACTCACTAATCTCTAGTCGTTCAATAAGGTTAGAAATAACTTCGCTTAACTCGCTTTCTAATTTTGTATCCCTAAGAGATGCCATGCTTTGGGTTAAATCACTAAATCCAGCCTTACTACCTGTTTTGTCCCAAAAATCATAATGGCACATCAAAGAAAAAATCTGCTGTGATTTTCTCTCCTCGACTCCAACACTATCAGGGGAAACTGAAAAATTGTTATCACAAAGCGTCTTGATAAAACGTAAATACGAAATTGAAGAGCAGTTCATTAATCTATTATTGATCGCACGATAATAAGCAGCATAAAGCTCCTTATTAACTGGTTCTATTTCTTTTCCCTTACTTGCAGCAAGTAAAACTGTCCATCCTCCAAACTGGCCAAATTTAACCTTATAGATATCTTCTATCGTAATATTTGGGTAGATGTGTAAAAAATTAGTCAAGGTTAATGGTAAGTGCGTAGCGTGAGGGAAGTTTATAACTAAGCTAATTAATTTATTTTTGTTAAGTGTTGCTTGGCTAATGTTCTTTAAGATCATTGCTTGAGTTTTTTCTTGTAACTCAATTCGACAACCTAAAGGTAGGTGAGGGAATCCTTGCTTAACTTCTTTCGCGATAGCCTGATTTGTTTTACCTACCAATGCTCTAAATTTATGTGAAAAATCATACTCTGGACGTGAGTTACCTACGAAGTCTAATACAGTGCAACACTCTTTATCGTTTGTTAGTCTTAGCCCTCTACCTAGTTGCTGAAGAAAGATAGTTAAGCTTTCAGTGGGGCGTAAAAACAGTAAAGTATCTAACTCTGGAATATCGACACCTTCATTAA
>Ga0209292_1005003_pt1 | contig 13702 bp, 7 predicted proteins | sample GOMGulsemesocosm_2_FD_184634 | JGI IMG/M metagenome (GOLD analysis project Ga0209292, IMG submission 184634) | Methane-oxidizing microbial communities from mesocosms in the Gulf of Mexico - GOM9C Gulf of Mexico (SPAdes) (version 2) | ecosystem: Environmental > Aquatic > Marine > Cold seeps... | reverse complement strand
AAGTTTCCGCTGGAAAATATTTAAGCATGGTACAACCTTGTTCTAAAGCAGTTTCAATATCACTAGGTGTTGCAATTCCAGGTGCAAAAGATAAATTATGTTCTTTTGCTGCTTGTATAATTCTAGGGTTACAACCAGGTGCAACGGCAAAATCTGCTCCTATTTTTGCACATTCTTTTACTTGCTGTACTGTTAGCACTGTTCCAAAGCCCACCTGAGCATCAGGTACCTCATTTATAATAGCACGAGCAGCATCCATCGCTACAGGAGTACGCAACGTGAGTTCAATAATATCTACCCCTCCTTTTAGTAAAGCTTTGGCCACGGGAATGGCATGTTTTAATTCCTCAATAACAAGAGAGATAATCACTCCTGAATTATTGATTTTCTGAATTATTTCTGTGGACATCACCTTTTGATTACTATTTTTCATAGGAAAACTTTTCAATTAATTTCAATAATACAAAGCTATCAAGTAGCACAATTTTAATCACTTCAGCACTTATCTACTTGTTCCCAACTATTATCCCAATTACTAAATATCTATATAAATGTTGAAATAGACATTCTTCCATATAATTAGATTCAAAAAAAGGAACCATAAAGGCTCCTTTTTTTTAATTCAACAACTTAAAAATACTAATTACTTTAATTTAATTTTTTGAGTGTTTTTATAATCTCCTCTTATAGTCTCAAATTTAGTAATCATCTCTTCTAACTTTTCTTTATGCAATTCCGCAACATTGTTTTGTTGACCAATATCTTCTTTTAAATTGTACAATTGATATTCTTTTGAATTACCAATCTCAATATTCACTTGTTTAAGTACTTCGCGACCTTTATAAGGGGGAATCATTACCCAATCTCCCTCTTTATAAGCAGTTCTAGAGGTAGCTTCAATAATTAAATTTTCTCTACCCTTTGTTTCTTTTCCTAAGAAAACATCTAACAATTCTTCACTATCCTGTACCGTAATATCACTGCCAACTAATTTTGCTAATGATGAAAGTAAATCTACCTGACACACCATTGCATCTGAAACTACCGGTTGAATATTTCCTTTCCAATACGTAAAAAATGGAACGTGTGTTCCTGCCTCAAACAAACTGTATTTTCCTCCTCTGTAAGGTCCTGCAGGTGTATGGTTTCCAATTTTCTCTACGGCATCATCATAATAACCATCATTTAAAACCGGTCCATTATCACTCGTAAATACAAGTAATGTATTTTCCAATAATCCTTCTTTTTCCAAGGTTTTTATAAACTCACCAATACACCAATCTGCTTCTACAATAACATCGCCTCTAGGTCCCATTCCAGAAGTTCCCACAAAGCGAGGATGTGGCGTTCTTGGAACATGTGGTTGTTGCATTGCATAATACAAGAAAAAAGGTTCGTTTTTATGTTTTTTAACATAATCCTGTGCTCCTTTTAAAAAGTGATCCGCCATATCAACATCACTCCATTTTGCAGCTTCCCCACCTTTCATAAATCCAATTCGTGGAATTCGATTTACGATACTATTGTTATGACCATGATGCCATTTCATATCAAATAACTCCGGATTATCAACACCATTTGGTTGCCCTTCGAAATTTTTCTTATAATTAATTTCAATTGGATCATTTGGATCTAAATTTACTACATCTCCATTTTCGATATAAACCGTTGGTACACGATCTTGAGTCGCTGCCATGATATAGGCATAATCAAAACCAACTTCATTTGGCCCAGGGCTCACCGTTTCATTCCAATTTACATTACCCGTTCCTAAACCTAAATGCCATTTCCCAACAATTCCTGTATGATATCCTTTTGTTTTTAACATTTTAGGAATGGTCATTTGTTCCGTACTAATTATTAAAGGAGCTGTTCCTGGTAATATTTTAGCATTTTTATTTCTCCATGGATACACCCCAGTTAGTAATCCATATCTACTTGGTGTACATGTTGCCGAAGTAGCATATCCATTAGTAAAACGTGTTCCTTCATTTGCCAATTTATCCAAGTTTGGTGTTTTTATTTCTGTAGCTCCATTGAAGCCTACATCACCATAACCTAAATCATCTACATAAATAACAACAATATTCGGTTTTACCGGTTCTATTGCTTTTTTTACTTCTTTATTACAGCTAATACTTAAAATTACAACCGCAACGATTCCTATTTTTTTTACTAAATTTTTCATACTACAAATATAAAGCGTATTTTTTACTTTTAAAATTTATTTTAAAGATTAAATGCTAATTTTTAAATTATAACGAAAGATTTGAGTACCTATTTCTTCCTCTGCTCTTTCTCCTCAATGACAATTCTTCTCTAAAAACCAACATTATCAAAATGATAAAACCCATAAGGTTGTTATAACTTTTTAATCCTCGGATTCATTCAAAGATCAAGATTCTTATTCCGTTTATAATGCCTTATAAAAATGAACAACAACTTTTAGTGTTGCTTATAATTGACATCAACTTAATTTTCAATATTCAAAACTAGCCAAAATTCTATCAAATTGTTTTCACTTATTATCCCATACAAACCATATTTTAACTAAAATGATTTGTAAGTATAATTTTAGATTTCACGATTGATTATTAAATTGCATCTTACTTTATTTAAAAATAGGTTACGCTATCGTCACACACCATTGTTATTTAACCAATAATTAGAAGGAATTAGCGCATGTTTCCTTCCGTTTCTAATATTTCTCCTCTCCCCAATACAGCGTTTTTAAAAAAAATTAAGTTTCAAATTAAACTTTTATAAAAAAATTGAGTCCTACTAATTCACACAAATTTTAACAGCATAATTTTCGTTAAACATTTTACTCAAAGAATCCCCTAATGATCATCCATTCTTCACAAAAAAACAAAACAATCTTCCTGATTTTTCTTTTATCTATAATATTTCAATGTACTTTTTCTCAAAATTACACGATAAAAGGAACCGTCGTCGACGACACCAATACTCCTTTAGAATTTGCCTCCGTAGCATTACTTCAACCGAAAGACTCGGTGATGATCAGTTTTGCTATGACGGGTAGTAAAGGTGAATTTGAGCTCTCCGATAGTCATTCTGGAATATTTACTTTGCAAATTTACCTGATAGGATACACTCCTCATTATCACACCATTGTTCCTAATAATAAAGTTATTGATTTAAAGAAAATAGCATTAACACCTAGCATAGAACAACTAAGTGAAGTAACTATTACCGCGGTCATTCCAGTTCAAATAAAAAAAGACACCATCGCATTTAATCCAAAAGCATTTAAAATTCACCATGATGATACGATCGAAGATTTATTAAAAAAACTACCAGGCATTGAATTAGACAATCAAGGAAACGTCATTTCTCAAGGAAACGAGGTTACTAAAATATATGTCGATGGAAAGGAGTTTTTTAGTGGAGATCCTTCCATTGTTTTGAAAAACCTTTCTGCCGATGCTATTTCAAAGGTCGAAGTCATAGATAAAAAAAGTGATCAAGCTGAATTAACAGGAGTAAATGATGATGAAAAAAAGTATGTAATTAACCTGACATTAAAAAAAGACAAAAAAAGTAATGGATTTGGAAAAGCAGCCATCGGAGCCGGTTTAGAAAATAAATATTTTTCCAATGTAAACTATAATAATTTTACATCTAAAACTCAATTTTCCATTGTTGGAAAATACAACAACATTAATATTACAGGTTCTAATATTCAAGATTTTTTAGCATCGACAGGAGGTTTAGCGGATGATTCAGATCAGGATGAAGAAGACAACAGCAATTCTGCATTTGAAAAAAGAAAAAAAAGTCTCAGTGGAAATCTTACCGCTGGAGTTGGAGGATTAAATGTAGGGATTGAATTGAAAAAAAAGGAAGTTATTAATGCCGATTATTTTTATAATTTTCTAGAAAACAGTGGAACTTCCACCTCACAGCGGAGCTCATATTCAAACACAAAAAAGTTTAATTCAACCTCTGATAATGATACTCAAAAGACGACAAACAATCACAACTTCAATTTTAATTATGAAAATAAAGTCAATAAAAATAGCAGTTTATTTATAAAAGGAAATATAAATTCAGATAACAGTACTACAAATCATAAAAGGTATATCTCCTATTTTAATGAATCCGATGAATTAAGCAACAGCAACGATATCTCAAACTTTCAGAAAAGAGCAAAAGAAAATGGACGTATCAAAATAAATTATTATAAAAAGCTTACGGATAAAAAAAGGAATTTTAACACAGGAATTTCTGTAAACACAAGTTCCTCAACAACGTTTACAGATCAAAACAATGCATATACAAGAGTTTCCAATCAAGTTACAAACAAGACAAACACTCTAAAAAATCAATCTTTTAACAATGATAATTTAAACTTCAAATTTGGTTATACAGAACCTTTGGGAGGAAATCATTTTATAAAATTACAATCGTTTTTCAACTTAAAACGATTTAAGGAAAATACCAATCAGGAAAAATTAAAAAATGGCATCGAGCTTACTCCTCTTATTTATCTTATAGAGAATAAAGAAGAAAGTTATAATTCTAAAGTAAGTTATATCTACAATTCTGACCTTCTAAATTTCAATATTGGATCTGAAATACAGCAATTACATAGAAAAATAATGCTAAGCGGTGATGTTCCAATTTTACACGACTATACATATCTAAATCCTTCTTTCTCCTTAAGATATAAACCTAAAAGAGGAATTAACTATAGACTGATATATAGAAAAAGAGTACAGTCACCAAGTAACAACCACAGCTCACCAATGATTAACGATCTAAATCCCAACCATATCAGAATGGGGAACCCCAATTTAGATCCTCAAAAACTTGATCAACTTACTTTTAATTCCTCCATTCACAATTACAAAAAATCGATGAGTATTTTTTCGAAAATTTCCTATTTACACATAAAAAATGCCATTATTCCAAGTGTGGTTATTGATGAAAATTATGTTCAAACTAGAAGCTATATAAACCATGGAAATCAAGATCGATTTTCTGCCCTCTTCAACTTCAGTAAAAGACATAGACCCTTAGGTATCCGATACAACATAAGGCTTAGAGGGGCTTATAACACCTCCAATTCTATCATAGAACATGTACTAAATGATGTAAAGTCGTCAGACTATGCTGTTGGCCTTGGAATTGAGAATAACAATAAAAATTTAATAGATGTAAAAACGGGTTTTAATTATGGAATTAACAGCACTTCTTTTTCTGTAATTGAAAATTTAGATAGAGATTATATCAAAAATCACTTTTACGTAAAATTTGATTATGACATCTCAAAAAAGCTAAATTTTAACTCACAATTCGACTATTATAATTACAAGGATAACAAGTTCAATTCCAATCAAAACATACCTTTTTTGAACGCAAGTGTTTCTTATACTTTTACAAAAAACAACAATGGAATAATCAAATTACTCTTTATAGATATTTTAGATAAAAATTTAGATATCGTCAGAAAAAGTACGGTCAATTATTTTGAAGAAACCACCAATCAGATTTTAGGAAGGTATTTTATTTTAAGTATGACAATGCGCTTAAAGCCCAAATCAAATCCAAAAAAGAAAATGCGCTACTAGGTGCTATGCTTAATTTTAATAGATTTTCGTTTCATTTTAAACCCACCTAATTTTTATTCTTAAAAAAAGAAAGCCAGCACTTAAGTGCTGGCTTTTTTTGTACTTCTACTTGAGTTCTTTCTCTAGTATTACTCAGTGAATTAGCATTCGTATTCAATTTTTTCTAGTTCCTACGATTTCTTATTCTTAATTCCCTTTCTTATAATCAGCCATAAACTGTGCCAATCCAATATCTGTTAGAGGATGATTTAGTAAGCCTTTTATAGATGATAAAGGTCCTGTCATCACATCGGAGCCCAATTTTGCACAATCAATTACATGCATTGTATGACGTACTGAGGCCGCCAAAATCTGAGTCTCAAAACCATAATTATCATAAATCTGTCTGATTTCAGAAATAAGGTTTAAGCCATTGGTAGAAATATCATCCAAACGACCAATAAAAGGAGAAACAAAAGTGGCTCCCGCCTTGGCAGCCAACAAAGCCTGTCCAGCAGAAAACACAAGCGTAACATTTGTTTTAATTCCTTTATCAGAAAAATATTTACAGGCTTTTACACCTGCTTCTATCATTGGTAATTTTACGACTATCTGAGGATGTAAAGCCGCTAACTCCTCTCCTTCTTTAACCATTCCTTCAAAATCGGTTGCAATAACCTCTGCACTCACTTCCCCCGCTACTAAATTACAAATGGTACTATAATGATTTAAAATAGTAGCTTTACCGGTAATCCCTTCTTTTGCCATTAAAGAAGGATTTGTTGTTACTCCATCCATGACTCCTAAAGCTTCCGCTTCTTTTATGTCTTCTAAATTTGCAGTGTCTATAAAAAATTTCATGTTGTTTTTTGTTTAAATATTTAAATCAAATAATTATTAATTTCATTACTTATATGTGCTGGAGTAAATCCAAATTTATCATCTAAGACAGTCGCAGGTGCAGAATATCCAAAGTGATTTAATCCCAAAACTTTTCCTTTTTCACCTACCAATCCTTCTAAGTTTATGGTAAGTCCTGCAGTTAATCCAAAACGAGGAACTCCAACAGGTAAAATAGCTTGTTGGTATTCCATTTCTTGACAACGAAAGAGTCCTTCAGAAGGAACAGATACCACCCTAACTTTTATTTTTTCATTTAACATTTTACTCGCTTCAATCAAAGTAGAAACCTCTGAACCACTCGCTAAAAGAATAACATCAGGAGTTCCTTCACAATCAAGCACTGTATAGCCTCCTTTTGTTGCCTTCAATGCATTTTGGTAGGGATTTTCTACTGGCAAATTTTTAATGTTTTGTCTAGAAAGTAGTAAAGCGGTTGGCGTGTTCTTGTTTTCCAAGGCCATTTTCCAAGAAACAGTCGTCTCTTCTACATCTGCAGGTCGCAATACCAACATCGCATTTTTTCCACTATGATTTTGTAGTTTCTCCATCAATCTTATTTGTGCCTCATGCTCTATAGGTTGATGTGTTGGACCATCTTCACCTACACGGAAAGCGTCGTGTGTCCATATATAAACTACAGGAAGTTCCATTAATGCAGATAAGCGTACCGCAGGTTTCATATAATCAGAAAATACAAAAAAGGTTGCACAGACCGGGATCACTCCACCATGAAGGGCTACTCCATTCATAATACACGCCATTGTTAATTCACATACTCCTGCTTGTAAAAATGCTCCAGAAAAATCATTTTTACTCAAAGGTTTCGTGTTTTTCAAGAATCCATCTGTCTTGTCAGAATTTGACAAATCAGCAGATGAAACAAGCATGTTTTCAATTTCATTTGCAAAAGCACTTAAAACTGTTGCAGATGCTACACGTGTTGCAGCATTTGGACTTTGTTCTATTTTTGAAAAATCAAAATCGGGAATATTTCCTGATAAAAAATAGTTCAATTTAATAGCCAATTCTTTATTTTCTATAGCCCATTTTTTTGCTGATTTTTTCTTTTCAGTTGTCTGTTTAATAAGTTCCTCTTTTCTATGTAAGAATAACTTTTTAACTTCAGGAAATATTTTAAAAGCGTTTTCGGGGTCACCCCCTAAGTTTAGAATCGTGGCTTTATAACTTGCTCCTGCCGCTGAAATGGGCTGGCCATGTGTGGCTGTTTCCCCTTCAAAATTTTCTCCCGAATCTTTTAAACAGCCTTTTCCCATGATTGTTTTACCAATAATAAGTGTTGGTTTATCCTCACTCTTATTCGCAAACCTTAGTCCTTCTCTAATTTCATCTGCATCGTTTCCGTCAATTATGATTACATTCCACCCCCATGCTACGTATTTTTTTGCAGTATCTTCAGAGGTCACATCATCAACTGTTGTAGATAACTGAACATTATTCGCATCATAAAACATGATGAGATTGCTCAAGCCTAAATGCCCAGCAATTCGTCCAGCTCCTTGAGAAATTTCTTCTTGAATCCCTCCATCGGATATAAAAGTATACGTTTTGTGTGCCATCCATTCACCAAATCGCGCCACTAAAAACCGTTCTGCTATTGCTGCCCCAACAGCCATCGTATGTCCTTGTCCCAAAGGACCAGAAGTATTTTCAACACCTCTTTTAACATCTACTTCTGGATGCCCAGGAGTGACACTACCCCATTGTCTGAATTTCTTTAAATCATCCATTTCATAGTTCCCTGACAATGCCAATACTGAATACAGCATTGGAGACATATGACCTGGATCTAAAAAAAATCGATCTCTATGCGCCCAATTCATATCTGCTGGGTCGTAGTTTAAAAATTCAGAGTACAATATATTTATAAAGTCTGCTCCACCCATGGCGCCACCTGGATGACCTGATTTTGCTTTTTCTACCATCGCCGCTGATAAAATTCTGATATTATCTGCAGCCATTAATTCAATGTTTTTTTTCATATTTTATATTGGAATAGCAATCCTATTAAATTAAAAACAAATTCAAACGGACTACTTAAATCTACTAGTTATTAATCACTTACACTGTTGTTCTCATAATTTAAAAGCATTGCAACAATTGTAATTCTCGCTTTTAAATGTTCTGTTCGTATTTTTTAGTTCTTTAACTTCAATAGCTACCTCCACTAAAAAACTCTTACTCACTTAGTATAACATTCGTAATCTTAAAAGAATACGCATATTTAGATGGTAATTCATCTGGTGTAAGGTTTGGTACTTTAAGAAGTAATTTCTTTCCTTTTTGCTCAAACTCAATTTTTAAATCCGTTCCAAGCAATGTGATTTCGGTATTATTTGAAACCCTAATGTTTCTTATTTCTAATGTTTCCTTAGGCCATTTAGGCACCATTGCAAAAACATCATTTCCTTTTTTTGTAAAGAAAATCTCACGTACCCCATAACCAGGTTCAGGATCTATGGTTTGTTTCAAAATAAAATCAGCTGGTAAATAATGAGTTCCCTCTGGCTTCCAATCTTTTTTACCCTTTTTAGACCACTGGCAAGCTCGATTCCATTTTCTTGTTCCATAAATAGCTTCTCCATTTACTTTTAGCCAATCTCCTATAGCTAGCAACCTATCCTGCATAATTGGTGGAATATTACCATTGGCATCTGGCCCAATATCTAATAATAAGTTTCCTCCATTACTTACTACATTCAACAATAAATAGATCAATGTTCTATCTGAAGCATAATCCCATGAATCTTCATTGGCATTGTACCCGAAAGAAAAACCAATACCCCTACATTCTTCCCATGGTTTACTACCATCAAGTTCTGATTGATATTCTGTTGTAAAATATCCGCCATGATTGAATCGAGTACCATCTCCCCATCTATCATTCACAACTACTGATTCTGCCACAGCGGACTCGTTAAACAACCATGTCAACAATTCTTTTGAATGCCATGTCTCTGGTTTTGCATCCCAATCTCCGTCCGACCAAATAAGATCTGGCTTGTAATTTTCTACTAAATCTTTAAATTGTGGATGCATATGGTCCAAGGCAAATTTTTCTTTATCTTTTTTCCATAATGGATTGAACCATTCGTATAAGGAATAATAAGTTCCAAATTTCACATCTGTCTTTTTTACCGCTACTTCTAATTCTTTTAGTAAGTCCCTTTTAGCTCCAACATCTTTGGCATTCCAAGGGAATCCCCAAGTCTTATCAGCTTCTTTGCTAGGCCATAGGGTAAATCCATCGTGATGTTTGGAAGTAATCATCATATATTTTGCGCCCGCATCCTTAAAAAGCTTAGCCCATTTATCAGCATTAAAAGCTCTTGCAGTAAATAGTTCTCCAAAATCGTAATAACTAAAATGAGGACCATAAGTTTCCTTATGATGATCATACACTTCAGTTCCTGTAAATTTTCCATTTCCAAAAAGTGATTTACTTTCCATCCAATACTGATACCATTCTGAATAGGTACCCTTAGGACTCCATGCGGGAACAGAATACGGTCCCCAATGAATAAAAATTCCAAATTTAGCATCTTCAAACCATGGAGCTACTGGGCGACTATCAATGGACTCCCAAGTGGCTTCGTATTTCTTTTGAGCAACAATTGATTGACTCCCAATAATAAGCAGGAACACCCCTCCTAAAACTATGTAACATATATTTTTCATCGTATTTGTTATTATATTTAATTCAGTTTAATATCATTTTTAAAATCCTTTCTAAGTTAATCGATTTAGCTAATTAAAAAGACAACATGCGCACTATTTCCTATAATTACTTTATTCTTTTGATAAATTACTTCTTCTTCGCTCCCTCACAATCAGCTTTCCTACTAGATGTCCCAACTGGTATCAGATAATAAAGTTGTAGGAGCATAATTTACAAAGTAAGCAATATTGAATTCCGGCAAACCCAACTCTATTAAATAATAAATCCCATTATTTTTGTCATTATTTCAAACGACTTAATGCACTTAGCCAACCTCCAGAATGTGTTATCCACCCTTCATCTGTAAACACTTTTGGTTCATCTGTTGCAGCTTTTGGTTCCGTAAATTTGAATTGTTCATCCGATTCAAAACCATTGCAAATAGTACCAGGTATTTTTGTCCAACTCCCAATATATTCATCACCAATACCGTAAATCATACTTTTGGATACATACTTTCCTTTTTCTAAAATTCCAGAATTGACACCAGAAATCCATTGCATATTTCCAGTTGCAATTTTAGCAAACCTTGTATCTCCAGTATAAGATTCTAATTCCAATGCAAGTGCTGCTGCGGAGCCATAAGCACCATTAATACCATGCCACAATCCGCTAAAAGTCAACAAACCTTCATTCTTAAAATACCCCATTGGCAATAAATAAAAAGGATTATCAAAACAAGCAGGTAAAAAATAACCATAGGCGAAATTCCTTATTGTTTCATCCCATAAAGGTGCATCTTGATGTGTACCCCATAGTTTACTCATTTCAATTAAAGGAATTAAATAATGAGGAAATGTAGCTCCGGCATCATAGCCCATATGATGATGTTCCCAAGCTTTCTCCGTAAAATCAACACCATCATATGGCTTAAAATGACCATAAAATCGATCTTCGGGATTGGTAATTGGTATTTGTCTATTCATAAGTAAACGCGCGTAAGAAATTGCTTTCTCTTTATAATATTCCCTACCGGATTTTGTGAGTTCTAATGCCACCCAAGTCATCATTACAAGATCTCTCGTTTTCCATTGTTCTGGCCTTACAAATTCTTTAGTTGCCCCATAAACAAATGGATTAAAACCATCATTAGGTTGAACCACTCCCCCGTAATCTACACCACCAGGATAGTGAATTGGTCCGTTTTTATCCAACCAATTAAAAGATAATTCAGCACGAGCTACATATTCCTTCGCTTTCGATGGATTAATTTTTAACAACTGTCTACTAGCTTTCACAAAGCTTAGTGCTCCTTTTACAACATCACCTGTAATTACGTTGGTATGTTTTGGCCACTCGTGAATTATAGCTCCATTTCCTTTTTTAAGTTCCTTTGCCTTGTCTTGACAAAAGGCTATATAATCTGTCCCTATAAGAATTTGATCAACAACTTTTTTTCTCTCAGTAATTGATATTTCATTTGATTTGAATTCCAATACATCTAACAAACCAATTAACATGGAAGCATGACTATTCACTTCCCGTAAATAATTACCACAATCTTGCCAACCTCCTCCCTGAGCAAATTCAGGACCAATATTTTTTAAGTTTTTATTTCTTAATTTGATTCTTCCATCTAGTTGTGTTAATGAAACAGTTTTCCAGGTTTTATCCCAAAGTAAGTCTTGTTTTATTTCAAAGGATTTCGAACTAAGTATTACTTTTTCTGCATCCACAATATGACAGACGTAGCTACCTTCATTCCTAATTTCACTAAAATCAATAACCCTCCAGAAGTCATTCCATTTTTGTCCCCAATAACTAACTTCTCCTTTTAAAACCTTTTCTCCTTTACTATTTGAAATATAAAAATGGAGCTTCTGATTAAAAAAATGGTCTGTAGAATTTCTAATTAAAATCCTTTTATCACCGTTTAAATTATATCCAATTCTTGAAAACAAAATATCTCCCTTACTTAATGAAGCATTACCGTTATCTTGGGAAAACCCAATAAACTGAACCAACACTAATAAAAATATCACTACTTTTTTCATCTTTTAATCTTACTTGTTAAACTAAATTTGAAATTATTATTTTAGTCTATTCTTTTTTATCTTCGGACGGATGCACCTTTTCGAAATCCAATAGTACTTCTTCTTTGGCCCCCATATAATCAGGCTTGATATTAGATACTCCTCCTGGAATCATATAATAAAAAGTTGTTGGAGCATAATTCACAGAGGCTTTATTCCAATGCCACAGTTCCATATCAAACTTCAAACTTGTATTAAAAGGCAATATATCTAAGGTTCTTACTTTAGTATTCACCGTATAACCAGGAGTCATATTTCCTTCTCCTGAAGGTTGGGCGATAAATGGATGTGAGAATTTTTCCGCTTTACACCAAGCATAATTGTAATAGTCTTCAGTTCCAGTTCCAAAATGTGAAGGGAAGGTTTCTCCATCAATGTATATTTTTTCATCTCCTTCACCCCACCAGCAATAATTAAAAGTACCTTCTTCTTTGGTCCAACTCGTTTTTCCAAGTGGTAAATTATCATTAAACAATGTCAAAACATCACCTACATACACACCTTTTCCTTCAAGCGACACATAATTTACATCTATAATTCCTTCTCCTCCTAACATATTTTTTGGAACTCCTGTATCTACCTTCGTATACTGATGCCAAGAGCTATAAAAATGCATCGATTCTTCTGTCCAGTTATACGGACTAAACTGAAGAGATCCGCTAACATCAACGGTCGTTGTTCCAATATTCTCAAGCGTAATCTTGCAAGATTCCTTAAATGGCATCATCCACTTAGAAGTTAGGTTACCATCCACACTTACTTTATTATACCTTGTTTCAAAAGCGTCAATTCGGTAACCTGCAGCAAAAAAATCACCTATTGGAGCCCATATAGTTTGCTGATTATCAAAAGTACATTTGATAATAATAGACCTCAAAGACTGTGTTGGATTATCTTCTTGGATGCGCATATCTAATTGATTGATCGCTGCACCTCCCTCTTTTTTAGAAATTACTATTTCTTCAGCTGGCGCCAATTTTATATGAAAATCATCAACTTCGGCGATGGTATTTTCTTTATCAAATCTTCCTTCTAACAACATTTGATTTGTTTTCAAAATGATGTCCTTATTTTCTTCTATAGATTTTTCAGTAAAACTTTCAATGATAGTGCCTTCTTCATAGGCTCTATAATCAATATTATAATATAAAATCTCACTTTTTGTTTCCCAAGGGTTTCCCTCTTTAATTAAATCAGACTGATAGGTTATTTTACAAGAGTTGGCATAAGGTATAGGAAAATATAAATTATGTCCTCTTTCGTCTGCAATGGTTTCTGGTGAAACAGAACAACTTAAAGGGTATCCAATTTCTTTATTCTCTCCTACAAAACTTCTTATTGTCTGACTAATTACAGGTTTTTCATTTCCATCAATATATATTCGTAAAGTACCTTGTCCTCTATTATTTCCTGAACCAGTCATCCAAAAATGAGTGATTGCCCCGGGGGTATTTTCA
>Ga0209292_1005001_pt1 | contig 13708 bp, 9 predicted proteins | sample GOMGulsemesocosm_2_FD_184634 | JGI IMG/M metagenome (GOLD analysis project Ga0209292, IMG submission 184634) | Methane-oxidizing microbial communities from mesocosms in the Gulf of Mexico - GOM9C Gulf of Mexico (SPAdes) (version 2) | ecosystem: Environmental > Aquatic > Marine > Cold seeps... | reverse complement strand
CGATATTCTTGAACAGTACCCTCTACCAATTTTTGAGACGATGAAAATTGCTGAAGAGCTTAATGTTGTTCATCCCGGAGCCTATAAGCAGCGTAAGAAATATAATAACCAGATCCCGGCTAAAGTGATGACAACAGATTTTGTCATTGTGAAAAGATTGCTTTCAGGAAAGGTTGTTTTAAGCCCCTATAGTTTTAAATATTCGGGTGCGCTGGATATTACAAAACATGACATACGAAAATACCAACGAACGAAGCAAAAGCTCAAGATTGAAGAGCTTTATTGGGCTTCTCTAGGATTACAAATAGTTTTTTTGACTGAGTGTGATTTTGATAAAACAGTTATCTATAATTTAGAGTTTTTTCGTGAATGCTTTGATTACCCCGAGTATCTAGATGTTGGCGAACAATTTAAAAATATTGTTTTGGGTCGTCTACAAAAGCGATTCCTATCCGAGCCGAAAGACACATTAAGACAGCATATTGATGCTGTTGCTGATGATCTTAATACCTCAAACTTTCAAGTATTATATTTATTTCAAGAAGCTGTATACCACAATGATTTGAAACTTGATTTATCAGAGCGAATTGAACTTTATCGTCCTCTTGCTCTATTAAATAAGGGGACTTCTCATGTTGCCTAATCAAAAATTAATTTCAAATAATAAAAATAAACTTGAGTGGCTAATCGTAGAGATAGCGGAGGATCTTGATCTTGTTGCATTCAGTGATTTACTAGCTGTTCCGCCTAAGCGTCCATTCACCAAGACAATTAGCGAAGTCTATGACTGGTTAGAGGAAGGCTCAGTTATTATCACGCACCATCATTTTCCAAATGCTATCCGGTTGCATGATGAAAAAATTCCACCTGACTGGTTAGAAAAAAGAGATTCAGCAGTCAATGCATTGTCCCCAATGATTGATGATCATGAATTACGTTTTCGTTATTTATTTGGTGATAGCGCGGGAATATTAACTTCACTAATAGCATCATCAGGACGTAGTCGAAAGTTTGTTACAGGCTCAATAAATCGATTCTTTTCTCACGGAGGAATTAATAATTCTTTGTTACCGCACTATTTTGCGAGTGGTTCGAATTATAAGTTACCTGATATCCATACTGTTACTGGTAGTGGTGAGGTATGCATAGCATCGAAGAGAGGGCGACATCAAAAATATGGTGATCACCATAGAGGAATCAACCTGTCTGATATTAGAAATATCCAAGCATTTTCGAAAAAAATCCCGTCAGGAGACAAAGTCGTTCTCGCGGATCTTTATCTTAAATTTAACATGCAATATTTTCGTGTTGATATTAAGCCAAAGGGTCGTAAAAAATCAGATGAAAACAGAGAAATGGTTTCTTCTATACATATGATATTGCCGATGCAATACCGAGTATCGCAACGGGCTTTTAAATATCACCTTAAGAAGTTTGTTAGTAAATTAGATTTGATGCGAAAGCAAAAAGGATCGATCGGAAGTGCACGAGATTTAGCTGGTAAACCAGGCGTTGCTAGAGAAGGCCTTCGAGGCCCTACTTGCCGATATGAAATAGACTCGACCACGGCTGATTTATACATTCGTTACCCTTATTCGAACAATGAGCATCTTGCAACCGGTAGACCCAATATTTATTTGGTCATAGATACATATAGCGGAATGATTGTCGGTTTACATGTGGGGTTTGATGCCCCTAAATGGCACGGTGCTGCTCAAGCATTATTTAATGCAATGACAGATAAAGTTGAGTTTTGTGCAAAGTATGGTGTTGATATTACTCCTGAGGAGTGGCCTTGTAATCATCCATGTCGTGAAGTGACGTTTGACCGTGGAGGCGAGAATACAGACAAACATATTGAAAGCATGATTAAAATTAACACGGGTATTACAGCTGGTAATTTTAATGCTTATCATCGTGGCGATGCCAAAGGTACGGTTGAAAAAACATTCGACACTGTTCAAACGCAGGAAGTGAAATACGAAGCGGGAAAAGTGCTTAAAATTCCGAACAAGGATGCTCAGCATGCATCCCGTAAATCAGTTTACACCCTCGATGAGTTTATGCATCGATTAATTAAACGCATTATTTATCTAAATAACTATCAACCTCGTATCGATAGTCATAATTTTGAGATGTCTCGTGATGGCGTTGAGTTTACTTCGCAAGCTGTTTATTTGTGGGGTGTTAAAAACGCGGTAATGCGTCCAAGTGTGAGTAAAGATCAGCTTAGATATTCATTACTACCTGAAGGCAAAGCTTCTGTTCAAACTAAAGGCATTTTATTTCAGGGTTTATATTACAGTTGTAAAAAAATTGAAAATGACGACTGGCTAGCTAAAGCCCGAGTTGAAAAGCGCTGCAACATTAAGATTCGTTATTCTGATGTTTCTACTAGTCATATTTGGTGGCGTAATGAAGAGACTAAAGAATTGATTCAAATCGACCTTACGACCCGTAGTGAAGCATACAAAAATCAGCAGTGGGCTCATGTATTACATCGTGTAGAAATAGCTAAAGATGAGCTTGCGCGTATTCGTGATCGTAGCTTTATGGAACGTGCAAGTTTGGAGTTATCTCTGGAAGAGATGGAGAAAGAATTACGGTCAGCAGCAAAAGCACGTAACCATTCAGAAGCCAAAGGTATTCAGCCAAATATGAAGGTTATGAAACAGCTTGAGGCCGGGGTTCAAAAGGCGCAGGAATATAATGAAATTGTTCAAGACTTGTCATCTAAGTCGAATCAGGATGCTACCGAAAAGCCAATTTCTAAGACCAAAAAAAGAGTCCAAAATTTATCCAATCCCAACATCATCGATTACTAGGAATTATTATGTCTAATGAAGCTCACACTGCAAAATATATTGTTCATCCTAACAAAGCATATCGCGGTAATCCATTTATTGAAAGTTTAGGTTTTCCTTTATCGCTTACACAATTTGTAGCGGCCACTAATATCCCTTTCACAAGCGATTTAGATTTAAGTGAAACTCCAGCTGAGTTACATAGCTATTATTCAAGGACGGCTATTGACGGCTTATTATTATCCTACGTGGTAAAAGATGAAGCTTATCAATTTTATGATCTACTGAGGAGAATGATAGAAGCTGGATACGTTCGTCGAAACCCAATTGGCCCAGACTCCAACCGTCTACTTGTTGCTGTTGAACGCGATAAAAATGACCCAATGAAAGCAGTTCATATCAATTCACTTGAACTTGTGGATGCTAAATTGTGTACATTTCTTTCTGGTTTGAGTGGTATCGGTAAAACTACCATGATTAAGAATATTTTAAAGTTAATTCCTGAGTCTATCTCCCACTCTAGTTATCAAGTTAGTAACGGCGAGTTAGTTGAATTGGATCAGGTTCAAATTACTCATTTGTATATTGAAGTACATAACCGTCGGGGTAAAAAAGCTGTACTTATAAGTATTTTAGAAGCACTTGATAATATTACCAAAGAAAATTACAGCTATAAATATCGTAATAGTAATACAGGTGAGCTTATGACTATTGTTAGAAAGGCAGTCATTATACATGCCATAGGCCTTATTTTTATTGATGAAGCACAGAATTTATCTCGACCATCAAAAACTGAAACATTGGGTGCAAATGAACAAGCATCGATGAAATTTATAGAGGAAATCTTTAATGTCATCGGTGTACCTCTATGTTTTGTTGGCACACTATCTATGTTGAATTTATTTAAATCAGAGGCAACAGTCAGCCGAAGAGCGACAGCTAGTGGCTCATTAATATTAGGAAGTTGTGATGTAAATAGCTCTTTTTGGAATCGCTTTATTAAAGAAATGTCCCAGATAAGTTTTATGGCTAATCAACAAACTGCCATTGCAGATATTCGTGACAGAATTCATTTTATAACTTGCGGGGTCCCTGCTATAGCAGCGAGTATTATTAAAGCTACATTATCTTATTTGACCTTTTTAGATCCCATTGAACAAGATTTAAGTGTAGCTGCATTAGATCAAATTTTTGATGAGCAGTTTAAGGTTTTAAAACCTTCATTAGATGCACTTCGTTCTGGGGATTATCATCTGTTTGAAGACCTTCGTCCTCTTCTATTGCTAGAAGAGGTCATATCAGGCGATGACTCAATTAAAGATGTAGCAGAAAGTATCATTAAGGATCAAGAGGTAACTAATACTCAGAAGTCTAAATCTTTACCGCTTCAAGGGACTTTGGCTGTTGCTGCTGATAGGGAAAAGAGGTTACAAGATGGTATTGTTCAGCAATCTTCAAGTAATCTTAAACCTAATAATGTCTTAGCTAACCTTGGTTATACGATAGAAAAAGGAACTCAATCATGAAGCGCTTTAACTTGCTTCCTGGTGAGAGCTTGAATGGGGCCGTTGGCCGCTATCATGCATTAGCTTTATCACCGGCATTTTCCTCGACGGCCAATCAGTTAGGGTTGAATAATCAAGTGATAAGTCCTTTACGGTTTTTGCATGATGATGACGTTAAGTTAGATGAGATATTTCATACTTCTGAAAATGAAAAATGTAGATACACGAATAGTTTAAATCAGTATTTATCTCCATTTCTGAATCGTCGTGAACAACAATATCTTTATATGCAAAGCGAAGAGTCCAGCCTTAGAATTAGTGGTGTTAGTAACTTGAATGTTAAACATTGGCGCTGGTGCATTAATTGTGTTGAGGAAGATGAGGCTAAGTACGGTATTGAATATTATCATCATCAACACCAACTACCCGGAGTTTATCATTGTTATCGTCATGGCATCGGTTTATCTGGGCATTGTATACAGTGTGGTTTCCATGCTAATAAAATACAAGATTTAATACTTCCTCCTTTGAATAACGCCTGTCCAAATTGTGCTGCATGGATGCCAGGTTACGATGGCTATTTTTCTGAGTCGATGGCTGATATTGAGAATACGAGCATTTGGCTTTCTATGAATGAAAATGCGTTATCGTTAGAAATTTTAAGCGATTTACTGTGTAAAAAAATAGGATTGAAAAAGAGTGAATTAGGCACTTTGAGTTCCAATCGTCTCATTAGCAGTTGGCATAAATCATTGGCAAATGAATTTGATAATAATGCTTTGCTGAGTTACTTCAATAATGCGAAACCATATTTTGGCGGTGTGAGTTCGCCCTTGATAAGGAAAGCTCGCTTGCGCTTATCTAGTGGCGACCCACTTATACCACTTGTGCATATGATTGCTTTGCAGCATCAAGGGATTGATTTGGCTACGGTAGCCTCATCGTTAAATCTTGAGACAGTAGGTTAGCATGGCCCAGCTCTTTACTAAGTATATTCAAGGTGAGTCGGTTTACAGCTATGTTGCAAGAATACACTGGTTCTCGACTAGTATGAGCTGGAAAGAAACGAATAAAATTATATTTGATGCAGAGTCGGTAAGATTGCATTCTTTGTTACCGGCACACCTTCAACAAATTAGCGAGGCAACAAAAACTGATATCGCGAGCCTACTCACCTATGCAACGGGCTACCCTCTATTTGAAATGGGGTTAACGAGTAAATCAGCTAAGTTTAAACTAATGCATACGATGCTGGGGAGTAAAGGATCTTTGATTGGGGGAAGTGCCAGGCAAGCATCCTGTAAGATAAATATTGGTCACTATTTTTCATTTTGTGCAAAATGCTTTCTTGCTGATGAGGTGAAATTTGGCTCTGGATATTGGCATACATCTCACCAATTAGCAGGAGTGTCAGTATGCCCCGTGCACTGTTTGAAATTAATTAAGATACCAGCCGGTGATGGGGGAATTAACCATAGTCTAAAATTACCTTTTATTGACAAGGGGATGCCGGGTCTAGATATCGTGGAAAAAGAGTTATACCTGTCTTCTTTTGTTATTGAGCTACAAACCTATCTTTGTCGAATGTCTAGGGTTGAGGCATTAAGCGAACACTATCGATGTTGGTTGGAGTCTAAAGGCTATCTAACCCAGGGCGGTAATTTGCGTTGGAAAATACTTAAAACAGATTTAATTTATTTCTGGCAAACGTTGTTTAATCAGATTGAGCCTGTATTACCTCTAGAGTTGAGTGAGTTTGTATTCGTACCATCATTGGTACATAGCAATCATAATACGCATTACATTAAACATGTGTTGCTGATGGCGTTTTTGGCTCGAACTCCTGTGTTATTTTTTAGAGGGCCGCTTCGCGAAGTTATTCCAAGCCCTGTCGTTACCGCAGAGGTTATTGTTGATGAAGAGGCTTTGTTGAGTATGCTTCGAGACGGCTGTTCAATGCGGCAGGTGTCAGCAAAATTTAGATGTAGCATGGGTTTTATTAAACAGCTAGCACTTCGTAACCAAATTTGTATTGAATGTAGACGGCAGTACATAACGTCAGGTATTGAACGTGACGTTTGGCGTAAAGCTTTTATCGGATCGCATCGACAATCGATAGCCGATGAATTTGATATTTCAGTCGCAGCTGTTGAGCAAATCATACAGAGCCATAAAGGACTTTCGCAATGGCGTCACCATCTTATTATGGCTAATCGTCTAAGAGTTAACAGGCAAGCTCTAGTCGAGTTTATATCAACTAACCCATCATTATCCCGCAATACAATTAAACAACAGTGTCGCGCTTATATGTGGCTCTATAAGAATGACAAAGAATGGTTATATGAGAACTTGCCGGCACCGCGACAATGCGGCCAGGGTAAATCAGTTAATTGGGTATCTAGAGATATTGCTGTACTTGCACAATTGATGGGACTTAATGATGAATATTACTCTATGTCTGAAATTGATCGAAAACTGGGTGGGCATGGATGGCTATTGCACGATAGATTGAAGCTACCTCGTTCGCTGGCTTATGCGCAAGGGTTATTGATATCGAGATACCATAAATGATATTTTTCATAATGGTAGTCGATAATCTTTCTAGTTACTTCTCGTAATTCAATAACTTTCCTATGATCTTTATGCATATCTAAAAACTGATTTTAATAGTTATAGTACGATAACGGCTAATTTTTACTGCCTCTTGTAATCAAAAAGGCAGCATTCGTTTAACAGCTCTTAATATATCACCACGAATGTGTTTATTTTGTTCTAACATCGACATCTGATCTCTATTCCACACTTCGTTTTCTACATAATCCATCCAATGTGCTGCACCACAAGTGGACTGCCTTATTCGACCATCATAATTAAATTGCTCTAAGGATTCGGGAATCGGTTTATGAATCGCATCTACAATCCTGACCTTCAATTTTTCGTTGGAAACCATTGAATTGGACACTCTGTTATTTATGTGTTTATCCCCAAACCCATAACCAATAATAGTTAATTCGTCAGTGTTTTTTAATTGGTCAGTAAGTAGTTTTAGTTTTTCTTCACCTTTTTTATCATTAGTTGTAATGCTGTATTTGCCCCCGCCTGTTAGCATTGATTGGCATATTATATCTAGCTCACCTTTTAAATCGGTTATTACTCGGTCTCTTCCTGACGGTACTTTTTTACCGTTAGCGTAGTAACCCATCGCCTGAATATTCATGAAATCAAGCATTAACTCCATTGAATTTGGAACATTTAAAGATTGATTACAAAGCTGCTGATTATCGTTATATTCTAGCTCAGACAAGCCTCCGTGGAGCTTAACCAGATTTATTCCTTTTTGATTTTTTAAAAATCCGCCCACGCTTGTTAATTTGTCTCTGAATGAGTATGTCAGGTTTATTGTTGTTCTCATTTCGAGATTGCTTTTAGGGAATGTTATAAGATGCTCATCGCCGTAGGTAATTGGGATTCCAAGATCTAAAGCTAAGCATTCCAAGTACATATCATGATTTAATGTAAAGACCCATGTTTCTTCATCTGAAAGAAGATTACCTAAATTACCGAAACATTGCTTATTTTTAGGATAAATCATGGCATAGGATAGTTGCTGGTAGCAGTTTAATATCATATGTATCAAGCTATAAAGAGCTCCAAATAAATGATGATAAGAATCTCTATCGGATTGGGATTTGTTACTGTAGATATTCTTTAGAGCTTCTATGCTTGCAAGCAATTCTTCATAGTTATGACCTTTATAATCAAGTACTAGCTGCATAGCCTCATTTAAAGCTTTTTTATTTATTGGTCTAGACCCACTATTCTGATTTGCTTGGTATACAGCTTCTACAAGTAGCCTAGCGTTTTTTTTATTGAGGACACTAAGGAATACATCGGTTAACTCATGGGCAAGAGGCATACCAAGGTCATAAGAGAATCCCGCCCCTAATAAAAGAACTTTTTTCAAAATAGTACCAGCGCTAGAGAATATGAAGACGATTATAATATAACTGGTATACAGTTACTTATATACAGACTACAAAAATCAGACTAATTATTTCAAATATAGTGTGTGGCGTTTTGAGATACATGAGTTTGATTGCTTATGCTTAGAAATGGAATGTTTTATACCGTGCTATTGGTATTTGAGTAAAGAAGTTTTGGTTTGCCTAAAAACAGTTAATTTTATCTTGTTGTCCCAAATTAATGTTAATATACTCAGTTACATAGATGCTCTTATTAGCAATAAGTTAGTTTGATAAATTGAGACGTTTAACTATACAGGTGTTAAATTTTTAAAGGTGAATTATGTATAAAAATTATATTTGTCAGATTGAAGTAGCAGATAATGAAAGCATGGTTGATAGTATTTATGGGACGCTTTTTGGTGTTATATGCAATGGTGATGAAAAATTCATTACGGCTGCGCACGTTTTAGTTAGTGCTATTCGTACGCAACATACGGATGTTCAAACGAAAATGTTATATGTGAATTTTACTAATCATAATGGCCAAAATAACTTAAAGCCTGTTGAGGTTAACTTTGTCGCTCATCCTTACAATGATACGCAAAACGGCTGGCCTAGTATTCGCTTTGTTGATGCTGCATATGTAGAAAGTGAGTTTAATATTCCAATTTCAGATTTTTTCAAAATAGGCCAAGGACAGATAGGGGATAATGTTATTGGGCTTGGATATGCTGCTGGTTCGACACCTTTAACTCAGCTATCTGGAGTGATTGTTGAGGCTCAGATAAATGAAGATAAAAATAATCTAGCACATCAATCCGATCGTTTTACTGTTGATCATGATAGCACTCCAGGTTGTTCAGGTGGACCATATATAAAAATAGAGAATGATGAGCCACTTGTTATAGGTAATTTGATTGGCCAAACCCTAGGTAATGAATCTAATAATGCATTAGAAGCTGCTTCGGCGTATTTAAAGTTTTAAAAAATGAATATGATTAATTACATTTGTAACTATAATTTTATATCTAATTTCATAGTTTAATATTTTTTAGGTTGAACATTGTAGTTGCAAATTTGTTAGTTCGGAGTTAGGTGCTTATTTGCCAATAGTAGTGGAAAATGATGAATAGTATTATATTAACAAATGCTCAGGAAATTGCATTTCAACAAATAGTTCAAGAATACGAGCATGGGGGCGATACCGCTTTAGTGCTAATGCCAGGGGGGGCTGGAAAGACCTTTTTAGCTCAATATTTTGTACGCTACGAGATAGATAAAAAAAGTACCGCTAGGATCGCTTATGTGTCACCCAATCTAAATCATGATTCGTATGTTGGGGCAAACATATCTCGAAAAACAGAACTCAAAAAAGAACAAGACTCGACTTATATTTGTAGTGATTTACTAGACCTGATTTCATCGAAAGTTATTAATGAAAATAGCTATGATATTGTTATATTTGATGGAATGGATGAATTAGGGGCTACAGGCAGATGTAATTCTTCTTATGAATATCTTGCGGCTTACTTTAATTGTTTTAAAGTAAGTTTTAGTCGAGGAATGGCATCTGAGGTTGAGAATAGATTTAAATTGGTTTATGAGTATTCTTATGAAGAGTCGCTCCAGGATGGTAGTTTTATTCGCGTACAGAAGATTATTAAAGAGCATAATTTAGGACAATTTCATGATCGAATAGAAGGTATCAACATAGGTGATTCTTGGACAAAAGCAATGCGAGAATCAATGTTAGGAGAGCTTGTAGCGCTTGAAAAAGAAAATAAGGCGTTTCAAAAAGCACTGGATATGCTTCTGGACGGAAGGTTAAAAAAAGATGAATTGGTTGAAATGAGTTGCAGGGTTGAGCAATTAGATATTTTTAGAAAGATGCTAGATGATGACATCGTTGACTCTACTTTGGGTAAAAGAAAGAAAGGTTGTGAAGCCTTATGGCAACAATTTTTTGAATCTAATCAATGGATATTTGGCTTTGGGCTGAACTATATTTTTAATGCTTCTCTGGATGGAGATAAACTTGAAAAGACCGTTGTGGGATTTGATATCAAAGGGGCGGGAAAAAGAGTCGATGCTCTTTTAAGAACAACAGGACTTATTCAAACATTAACATTTGGTGAAATTAAAACTCATAAAACAGCGATACTAAAAAATGTAACTAAAGCTTACAGAGCTGAATCTTGGGCAATTTCAGATGAATTTTCTGGGGGTATAGCTCAAGTTCAACGAACAGTTCAAGAATCACTAATGAATATATCTTCGAGGCTATCACTCTATGATGAAAAAGGTTTCAAAAAACCTGATTCCATATACCTTTACAAGCCAAAAGCATTCCTTATTATTGGTTCTTTAGATGAATTTAGAAATGAGAATGGAGAAATAAATGAATCTAAATTTAGTTCATTTGAGCTATTTAGACGCTCGATCAGTGATATCGAAGTTATCACATTTGATGAATTATACAATAGAGCTTGTGCCCTTGTTCATAAGAGTTCAGACCTTTTATAGCTCATTTCATACTAGAATAGGTGTCGCGTAGACGACACCTTATTTAGAGTGTTGAGCAAGCCCTAAGTCTTCTTTATATCGTAGATTATGAATTCAGTTTTGGCGGATGCTCAGATTTAATTTAAATTAAAGGCAAGCCATTCTGAGATATAAATCGGTATCGGCTTGTCTCAACGATTTAGGTGAACACACAAGTGTTCATAACTCATAGGATTGAATCAACATCACTATCAAGTATTGCTCAGGCAACAACGTTGTTCTTGCCTGAGCAATACTGGCCATCATTTTTGATTCACTCCTGTAAATGATACGGTATGAGATATTATTTCCTTTTCTCATATAAGATCGATATAAGCATATTATAAGTGAATTACAGCTCTAATATTTGGGGGATTTGGCTTGGTGTTATCGAGCTAAGCCAGATCTGGAAAAAGTGTTCTACATGAAATAGACAAACCTTTTAACGCTATATAGCGTTGAATATGTTGAAATCCATTGTTTCCAACTCTTTTGACTTATTCTGTGAAATGTTATTGGTGTGTTGTCGTATTAATTTCCAACTCTATTAGTATAGCCTGTATCAGTAAGGTATTGATTGTTGCTTATATTAATTTCCAACTCTATTGTCCGTATTCAGGTGTGTAGCCGAGTATTTAAAATTTAGACAAAGGTAATTAAAAATAGACAAACTTCGGTTTGTCTATTTTTTTGTCCAGAAAGTAACTTCCCCCCAAACTGTAACGGTCAACCTAAATTGGAGAGCTGATGGACATAACAGCTCTCTTAATCCATGTTGGAGGAATGCGGTCGTCTTAGGTATGCGGCAAATCGGCATAGTTGGCTATTCTACCAGGCCCCCGGAGCTAATACGTACCCTTTATTTCTGATGGTTTTAAAGCGAGGGCTTACCTGGTCGTTATCGAGAAGTTTTTTTCTTAATTGGCTTATTCTGTTATCAATGCCTCGTTCTAAACCATCAAATTCCTTGCCAAACAGTTGAATGGAAATCTGAGCACGAGACAGTATTTGTCCTGCATTTTTCGCCAGTATTTCTAATAGATCAAATTCTGCGCTAGTGAGGTGTATGATGATGTCATTTAGAGTGACTCTTCGATTGAGTGAATCGATAGATAACGCACCAAATTGAATGAGTTGTGTCGGTGCTTGTGCCTTCGTGGAAGTGGGGCGGCGTAAAAATGATTTTATTTTGGCTAACAAAAGACGAGGTTTGATCGGTTTTATCAGATAGTCATCTGCGCCAACTTCTAGCCCAACAATCTGGTCTATGTCATCCTCTTTTGCTGTGAACATTAAAATATAACCGTTGTAAGAGGGACGAACATCACGACATATACTGATACCATCTTTTCCGGGCAACATGACATCGAGCAACACTAAAGAGGGCTGATCAGCCAATATTCTTTTTTCTGCAAGTAATCCATTTGACTCATAAGTGGCATTGAAGTTTTCTTGTTGCAGGTAGTCACAAATAGACTCTGCAATATCTATATCATCTTCAATGACTAGAATGCTTTGACGGTTCATTATTACTTCCATTTAAACAAATTAACATGATGTTGTTATGGGGAGTATAATCTTTACTTTTACTCCACCAGAATGACTATCTTCAATCCATACCTTACCATGATGCCAGATAACTATTTGTTTAACAATTGCCAGCCCAAGCCCTGTTCCACCAGAATTGCGCGAGCGACTGTGATCCAATCTAAAAAATGGTTCAAACACTTTTTTCTTATATTTATCTTCGATTGAAGAACCGTCATTTTCAATCGTAATTAGACACTCATTGTTGAGTATTTCGGTGTGCACATCGATGGTATTTAACGAATGTTTATACGCATTCCTAATCAAGTTATCAATCATCCTTCTGAAATAAAAAGGCTCGATTGATACGTGCATTTTAGATGATAAATGGGCAACATTAATGGTTGTGCCTTTTTCGTAATCTATCCACTCTTGGTTTGCATTATCGAACCATGTTGTCAGTTCAGTAGTGACTAATTCAAAGTTAGGTCGTTCTTGGTCAAAGCGCGCATACAACTCCATTTCATCAGACATTACTCGTATTTCCGAAATGGCTTTTTCAATACGATGTATCTGTTTTTCTCGCTGTTTTGGTGAAGGGTTTCTAAGCAACTCAATGGCAAATTCAATTCTCGTTAGCGGCGTTCTCAGTTCATGAGAAACGGCACTGTTCAACATGATGTTATTGTCATACAGTGTCTCAATTTTTTTTGCCATCTTGTTAAATGTAGTGGCCAACCCATTTAAATTGCTGCCTTTAAAAATGGCTGAACGGCTAGATAGATCACCATTACCAAAATTTTTTGTCGCGTTGAGTAGAGAAGCGGAGGTACGCCAAGAGGGATGTAACCAGATGCTCAGAGGTAGAAAAATCAGCACACCGATGATGATGATAAATCGCATCAATAGCTCATTGTAGATGCTTTCTTCGATCACACTGTTAAGTGGCCCAATAGCAACAACGGTGTTGTGATTAGGCATTTTTTTGAAGATATATTCAGGAATATCACTTTGGTTGAGTGGCTCAAGATACTGAAAAACAATCTCTTGGTTGAGCAGCTCTTCGTGTTGGATTTCAGAAATGCTGTTATCGTTTAAGGTAATCATTTTAATAGTGACTGCAAAATAGAGGTCTATCTGTGCCATTCTGGCTGGCCAATCGGCCGAAGGTATCGTTAATAAGTCTTGAAAGATGAGGTTTAAAATTGCGGTAATCTCATCTTGTTGTGCCGTTTGATGAATTGGGGCTGCATTATCTATATCGCCAATGACCAAAATTAAATCATTATTGTCCAGTTGATAGTAGAGTTCTGATTTTTTTAAATCAAACAAGGTTTGACCTTGTTCTAACGCTTTGAATTGCTCA
>Ga0209292_1005000_pt1 | contig 13709 bp, 14 predicted proteins | sample GOMGulsemesocosm_2_FD_184634 | JGI IMG/M metagenome (GOLD analysis project Ga0209292, IMG submission 184634) | Methane-oxidizing microbial communities from mesocosms in the Gulf of Mexico - GOM9C Gulf of Mexico (SPAdes) (version 2) | ecosystem: Environmental > Aquatic > Marine > Cold seeps... | reverse complement strand
ATCATAACGCAGTAATCGTTTTCTACCCAACCTCCCGAAGGGCAAGGCGATAAGCGACCAACTGCGTTGTTATAATATATTAATTTAGAATGACTAAACTGCACATATTATGCCTAGCATTTGGCACGCTTCTCGACTTGCATAAATCACGCATTTCCAGGTAGCACGGGTATAAATACGCAATCAGCTGTAACTCTGGTCGGAGCTATATTACAATAGCCACCAAATACCCTATTTGTGGTTACCTCAAATAACCCGCATTTGTTAGTGAGAAAATACAATAATGAAACCAACGGTTTATGCTAAATTAGAAGGGCTTGATGAACGCAGCCAAGAAGTGGAAGCCTTATTGTCTGATCCTGAGACTATTGCTAATCAAGATTTATTCCGCGCGCTTAATCAAGAATATTCAGCGTTAGGCCCAGTAGTTGAAGCTTTTATCCAATATCAACAGGCTGTTCAAGATTTTGAATCGGCCCAGGAAATGCTAAAAGACGAAGATCCTGATATGCGCGAAATGGCTCAGGAAGAATTTAAAGAGTCTAAAGCCGCTGTAGCTGAAATGGAAGACAAATTACAAATCTTGTTACTGCCTAAAGATCCTAATGACGATCGCAATGCTTACCTCGAAATTCGAGCTGGTGCAGGTGGTGATGAAGCAGCCCTGTTTGCTGGTGACTTATTTAGAATGTACAGCCGTTATATTGAAACCCGCGGCTGGAAAATTGAAATCGTTAACGTTAATGACAGTGAGCAAGGTGGCTTTAAAGAAGTTATTGCTAAAGTTACCGGCGAAGGCATTTACGGCGTGATGAAATTTGAGTCAGGCGGTCACCGAGTTCAACGTGTCCCTGAAACTGAATCTCAGGGCCGTGTACATACTTCTGCTTGTACAGTTGTGGTAATGCCAGAAATTCCAGAAGCAGAGCAAATTAAAATAAACCCAGCTGATTTAAAAGTTGATACTTTCCGCGCCTCTGGTGCCGGTGGTCAGCACGTTAACAAAACTGACTCTGCTATTCGTATTACTCACTTGCCAACCAATACTGTTGTCGAGTGTCAAGATCAACGCTCACAGCATAAAAACCGTGCGCAAGCGATGTCGGTATTATCGGCAAGGTTACAACAAGCCGAAGATGAGAAACGTCAAGCTGAAGAAGATACTCAGCGTCGCAGCCTAGTAGCAAGTGGCGATCGCAGTGAGCGCATCAGAACATATAACTACCCACAAGGCCGCGTGAGTGATCACCGCATCAACCTTACCTTGTACCGCCTTGGTGATGTAATGCAGGGCGATTTAGACTTAGTGGTTCAACCCTTGTTAAACGAACAACAAGCTGACTTGTTGGCAGCATTGGCAGAAGATAATCGCTAAATGGTAGTTTCGAGTATTAAACAGTTGCTAGAGCAAGCTAGAGTCGCGCTAAGTACCAGCGACTCGGCATTGCTCGATGCACAAGTGCTGTTAGCTTTTGTATTGGATGTTGACCGTAGCTATTTTTATACTTGGCCTGAAAAAGTGCTTGAACCTGTTTTTGTCACGCAGTTTAACGCATTGGTTGCGCGCCGTCAGTTAGGTGAACCGGTTGCTTATTTGGTTGGCCAGCAGGAGTTTTGGTCGTTACGATTAAACGTTTCTGGGGCTACTTTAATTCCACGGCCAGAAACAGAACTATTGGTCGAACTGGTATTAGACAAAGTGACTAAAGTTGATGCTATTGGCATTGATTTAGGTACTGGAACTGGGGCTATTGCGTTAGCCTTGGCTAGTGAACAACCAAAATGGCAATTACTCGGTATTGATTTTAGTGAACCTGCGGTAGTTTTAGCGCGCAAAAATCAGCAACAGTTGGCGCTTGCCAACGCACAATTTATTCAGTCTAGCTGGTTAACGTCAGTTGATGACAAATACCGCCATCGTTGTGATTTTATTGTGTCAAACCCACCTTATATTGATACTGATGATCCGCACCTCGAACTTGGTGATGTTAAATTTGAGCCAAAATCTGCTTTGGTCGCTGCCAACAACGGTTTACAAGATATTATCGATATCAGTCAACAAAGTTGTGATTATTTAAAACCTGACGGTTTACTGTTGTTCGAACACGGCTTTGAGCAAGGGGCAGCAGTGCGACAAATACTCGCAGACTTTGGTTATTTATCTATTACAACTGATCTGGATTTAGCCGGCCTTGACCGCGTTACTTCAGGGCGCAAGCCCAGTTAATTTAAGCTGCTCGCGCTAGATATACCCGTACCACTTGAAATCACACATTTGCAGGTAGCACGGGTATAAATCTCAACGACTGTCTAAAAAATGGTCAGTCGTTGTTTTTTTTTTGCTTTCGATGGCTTGTTATTCGCATTCTTAGTTAAAAGCAGTAAAATGGCTCACAAAATAACAGTGAGCAAATTTTATGGATCAGTTCTATTTCCCAATTAAACACCTTCACCTGTCCTTAGTGGCGTTTAGTGTGTTGTTCTTTATCATCCGTGCCGGTCTGATGTTTGCTGGTCGCGCTATCCACCAAAAAAAGTGGGCTAAAATTACCTCACGTGCTGTCGATACATTTTTATTGATTAGTGCCATTATGCTTTGTTTGGCTATTAATCAATACCCACTTGCTGATGCTTGGCTTAGCGAAAAACTTATTAGTATCATTGCTTACATCGTGTTGGCATACGCTGCGCTATACCGTGCTAAAACAACCAAAACTAAGTTGTTATCAACTGTTGGTGCCTTAGGCTGGGTGGTTATTGCCGGCAAGCTAGCGATCTTTAAACAAGCATTTATTTTAGGTTAAGCTCACTGTGACTGATTCTTTTGATATAGCCCAGATGAATCCGCTGGAGTTGCTGCGGTATGCATCGCAACTGGTTAGTGAATCAGAGGTGATCACCAGTGGTGATCAATACTGGTTTGAATTACTCGATCAGGTCGATTTACTGGCCCGAGAAATAAAAGGCCAAACCGTTGAAGAACAATGGATTGACTTTAAAGAGTTGTTTTATGGCCAGTGGAAATTTGAGATCGCTGCTCAAGATTACTTTTCGATGCCAAGTAATAGCTTTTATTCGTTTATGAGCGAACGTCAGGGCAACAATGTAATGGCTACTGTGCTGGTTGCTAGTTTATTGAAAATGTGTGACGTCGAGGTTGAAGCGATTGATTTTCCCGGACCTATGGTCTTGCGGATCGGTGGCTTAAATGGCTTTTATGTTGACCCATTATCAGGTGAAAAATTCGATCGCCGGATGTTAGAGTTGCTAGTGCGTGGTCATTTGGGCGATCATATCGTTATGACCGAAGATCATCTTGTGGTGGCAACTGATGAGATCATCAACAATCGCCTGTTAATTAGCATCAAGCAAGCCTGTTTACTGGCTCATGAATTCGAATTAGCCTTAACGTTTAATCAGTGGTTGCTAGAGCTGTCGCCTGATGATCCGCAGCAACGTATGGAGCGCGGTTTTGTATTGCAGCAACTTGACTGTTTCAAAGGAGCGAGCGATGATTTTAGTTACTTTATTGACAACTGCCCAGACGACCCAAACAGTGATGTGCTCAAAATGCATATTAAGACGTTAGACGCTCAATCTAATACCTATCATTGAGTGCGCGGTGCTTAGTCTTAGAAAGCACCCATTTGGACCGTACTTATTTTAGACAGTACTCATTTAGACAGTATTTTTTTAGATAGCACTCACCACGATGGTGCCCACGATAAAAGTCGTGCATCATCTGGTTTATTAGTGGGTTTATCCACAAGTCTATAAATTCAGGGAGCTTAACATGACTCAAAAAATTATTAAGGTTGGCGCTATTGAAGTTGCTAACGACAAACCATTCGTTTTATTTGGTGGTATGAACGTATTAGAATCACGAGATCTTGCGATGTCAGTAGCTGAAAAGTATGTTGAAGTTACCACCAAATTAGGCATTCCCTATGTATTTAAAGCCTCATTTGATAAAGCCAATCGTTCGTCAATTAACTCTTATCGTGGCCCGGGTCTTGATGAAGGTTTAAAGATCTTTGAAGAGATCAAAAAGACCTTTAATGTGCCAATCATTACCGATGTACATGAACCGCATCAAGCTGCTGCAGTTGCCGAAGTTGTTGATGTTATTCAGCTGCCGGCATTTCTGTCACGTCAAACCGACTTAGTGGCAGCAATGGCTAAAACTAATGCAGTGATCAATATTAAAAAGGCGCAATTTTTAGCCCCTGAAGAAATGCGTCATATTCTTAATAAATGCAACGAAGCGGGCAATGACAACTTAATGTTGTGCGAGCGCGGATCGTCGTTTGGTTACAACAATTTGGTTGTTGATATGTTAGGTTTTGGCATCATGAAAGAAATGGGTTATCCAGTGATTTTTGATGTTACACATTCATTGCAACGCCCTGGTGGCCGTAGTGACAGTGCTGGCGGGCGTCGTGCTCAAGTGACTCAGCTAGGCCTAGCTGGCATGAGCCAGGCGATTGGTGGGCTGTTCCTTGAATCGCATCCCGATCCAGCGACGGCAAAATGTGATGGCCCATGCGCTTTGCCACTGAGCATGCTTGAGCCATTTTTAGCGCAAATGAAGGCCGTTGACGATGTCGTTAAAAGCTTACCAGTATTAGATACTCAAGGTTAATACCTTATCTGCCAACTCACTAATATTTAATGAGTTGGCGGTATATACCCGTGCTACCTGGAAATGCGTGATTTGTGCAAGTCGAGAAGCGTGCCAAATGTTAGGCATAATATGTGCAGTTTAGTCGTTCTAAATTAATATATTATAACAACGCAGTTGGTCGCTTATCACCTTGCCCTACGGGAGTTTGGGTAGAAAACGATTACCGCGTTATGATTCATAATCAGGGAATAACCATGAATTAAAAATCATGCCTTGTACTCGCATCCTACCCAAGCTCACAAACCTGCATTTTCAAGTGGCACGGGTATAGTCTAGATATTGGCACATATTACGAAAACACGCCGTGAAAACATCCATGTTGGCTCAATTTTTCGTCCATGAAAAATACAGTTTTCTCCACACGCCCCAATATCTCTGGAGTTATGACTTTCATTTAAAACACTCTTGCCGTGAGTAAATACTCACGGTCATTATTTTACATTTTGATTATCGATTTCACTCGTTAGGCCGTGTTAAAGTGAAGTACACAATAATCAGGCTTACTGGCCAGTATTTATTCTTTTTAGAGAACATTATCATGTCCCTGCAACATCTATTATCCAATAATCATAATTTTTTTAGAGCGATGTTTGTTACCGCCTTAGTGATCTGTAGTTATTTATTTTTCAGCCAACAGGATGTACCGACCAATATTGCGCACAGTGACAAATATGGTCATATTTTGGTCTTTTTTGTTTTGTCACTGTTACTTTATCTTAGTTGGTTTAAAAGCGTGCTGGTGCAAGTCGCTTTATTAACGAGCTATGGTATCGCTGTCGAAGTAATACAAAGCTATATTCCCTATCGGTCTGGAGGTATTGATGATGTGGTCGCCGATGTTATTGGTATAGCACTATTTCATACAGTGGCACGTTTAGCAGTCCGTAAGCTAATAGTAAGCACTAACAATGATTAAATATATTACTATTATCGGGCACGGCGCAATCGGTTCATTATGGGCTTATTACTTACACCAATTAGGACTAAAAGTATCATTGGTCGGTCGCTCTAGTCAGCCTAGGGAAATTAACCTGACCGTTAAACTTGCCAACGGACAAACCGATGCTGTGACACTCGATTATTACCAAGGGCAATTACCAACGCATAATGACTTGGTACTGGTAACGACTAAGGCCTATCAGGTTAAGTGTGCTCTCGCGCCATTTTTATCGCAGTTAAATTCAACGCCAATTGTATTAATGCATAACGGCATGGGCAGTGTTGAGACACTCGCATTGCCAGCTTCGCAATCCGTGTTATTAGCAACGACTAGTCATGGTGCGTTTAAAGCCGACTCAGCCACTTTGTGTCATACCGGACTAGGCACGACCTTTATTGGTTGTTATCAAGGCGTCAGCATAAAGCAAGCGCAGGACATTGCAACGCTGCTCGGGCAAGCGCTACCCACTGTCAGTTATTGTGACAGCATAAACCGCGCATTATGGCTTAAATTGGCGATTAACTGCGCCATAAATCCATTAACTGCAATCGAACAATGCCGCAATGGCCAATTAAGTGCAGCTGATTATAAAACCAGCATCGACCAAGTTTGTCAGGAAATAAGTCTGGTGACCGCGCAGCTACAACTAAACTTAGATTATCAAGAAATTCGTGACAGTGTGGATGATGTTATCGCTAGAACCGCGAGCAATTATTCGTCGATGTATCAAGATATTCTCAATCAACGACAAACTGAAATCGAGTTTATTTCTGGTTATGTGGTAACACAAGGAGAACGTCTGGGCATTGCTACACCTAAGAATAAGGCGCTGTTGCAAGCAGTAAAGTTATTGGAATCGAAGCAGAATTAAAAGGCTACATGGGTGGAAACACTTACAGAAAACTAGTTAGAGCAATAACCAACGCCCGCTATGCAGCTGGGCGTTGATCTAATAGCAGCTGCTTACTTACGGTAAACTTTAATGTTGCTAAAACCTTGATCTATCAAGAATAGGGCTTGTAATTTACTCATTACACCACGATCACAGTAAAACAAATATTGCTTGCTCTGATCTAGATCGCCAAATTTAGTCGCCAGCTTGTAAAACGGCATGTGAACCACGTCTGTACCTTCGATTTCAAGCGGATTCATGTCTTCTTCATCAGGCGAACGGATATCGAGCACAATATCGTTACTGGTGAAATCATTTACAGTTTCAACTTCAGCAACGCTTTCTTGCGTTTGTGTCGCAATATCACGAATATCAATCATCACCGAGTCTTCAAGTGCTTGTTCAAATACCGCAAAATCGAACTTTTCTTCTTCGGCTTCAATTTTAGACATTACGGCTTTAACGGTCGGTTTATTTGAAATAACCCCACAGTACTCAGGCATTACTTCTGCAAATTGCTTGGTGCCAATTTTAGCCGAAATATCAATAATATCTTGTTTATCAAATGCTACCAACGGGCGCATAATTAACATATCAACGGATTTATCGATAATGCTAAGATTGGTCAGGGTTTGGCTTGATACTTGCCCTAAAGCTTCTCCGGTGACCAGTGCGTTTACTTTCATGCGCTTGGCTACGCGCTCAGCAGCTCGCATCATCATACGCTTGAGCACAACACCCATTTGGCTATTATCAACTTTCTCTAAAATTTCGCCCACTACCCCTTCAAAAGGGACCGTGATGAATTTAACTTTATGTGATGCGCTAAAACGATCCCATAAATAGTATGAAACCTGTTTTACGCCAATTTCATGTGCCGCGCCACCAAGATTAAAGAAACAGTAATGAGTTCGAGCGCCCTTTTTAATCATCATGTAGCTCGATACGCCAGAGTCAAAACCACCAGACATTAGTGATAAAACATCTTCTTGTGCAGGCAGTGGGAATCCGCCAAGACCAGCAAAGCGATTGGCAATGACATAAAGTTTGTCGTTACGAATTTCAAGGTGAACTGTATGATCAGGCTTAGTAAGTTTTACCCCGTTTGACGGGTAATGCTGATTTAAACCGCCACCAACATAACGCTCTACTTCATTAGAAGTAAAGTCATGGTTGCCACTACGCTTAACGCGCACACAGAACGTTTTTCCTTCAATAGATCCCGCGACAATGGGTGCCACTGTTTCGTAGATGTTATGAACATCGGTAAACTCATGCTCGGTCACTTCCAGAATATGACCGATACCGGGAATACAACCCATTGCATCAATTAAGCGAGAGCGGTTTTCTGCTGAGTCATTTTTAGTGGTTACTTCAATTTTATCCCAATCTAAATAAACCGTTGCTGTCTCGTCAAAACGGCGCAAAACATTACGCATGTTCTGTTGCAGTAACTTACAAAATCGCTTGCGGACTGATTTACTCTTAATCGTAATTTCAGGATAATATTTAATGATAAACTTCATGGTGACTCGCTCGAAAATAATTAAGCGCGTAGTATACCCAAAGCCGTTAGGGATAAGAAGAGTCCAAGCTCATTTTGTGAGCTCGGACACTTGCGGTACTAATTACTCTTTTGGTTCGATTAAATCGAATGGTTTAGCTTCTTTAGCTTTACCTTGCATGATTGCAATCTCGACTCGACGATTACGACGTTGCGATTTTTTGTCTTTTCCTGCTCCCAAAGGCACAGTATCGGCCAAGCCAACTACTTTCAATCGTAGCGAGTTAAAGTTTTTAACTTTAACTAGTTCATGGGCAACAGCAACGGCCCGCTGACTTGATAAATCCCAATTCGACTTATAAAGCTCAGAATAGATCTTTTCACTGTCAGTATGGCCCGACACGGTGATTTCACCAGGAATGTCGGCCAGCAATTCACCAACCCGAGTAACCACAGGTTTAAAGCGTGGCTGCAGGTTCGATGAGCCCGATGGGAATGAGCCTTTTTCCCTGATCCGAATAATAATTTGTTGGCCCAGTGATTCCACTTCGATCGCGCCATCTTCAATTTCTTCTTGCAGCTTGGCCGCAATTTTTTTCAATTCTTCGTTGGTATTTTCTTGCGCGGCTTTGGCCTCAGCTTCAGTTTGGTTTTGAGCGGCGGCTTTCGCGCCACGTTGATCACCACGCTGAAGCTCTTTGCCGCCAGAGTTTTCGTCTTCCCCAGCTTGAAAGTCGAGCTCGCGCTGGGTAATTTCAGCCGTTTGTTGATTAATAATCTCTATTGGCGTTGGGTCTGGCCGACCCGGTCGAAATTCTTGCGCAATAACGCTGGTTCCTTTGGGGATATCTTTAACTTCAATTTTATTTTGAACCCCGAACGCATATTTCATTGAACCGGCAATCTGCTTAAATTTAAGCACATCCATTTCAGACATAGCGAGCAGCAAAACAAAAAAACACATCAACAGTGACATCAAGTCTGCAAAGGTCCCCATCCATGCAGGCAGCCCTTCAGGGGGGCAGTCTGGACATTTAGGACATTCTTCAGCCATTTAATTGCACTCCTACATCATATGATAACTTCAACGATTTCAACTTAATCTTCACCGACAGGACGCTTACCTTCTGCTAGGTAGTTTTGCAACATACCTTCGATAACTCGTGGGTTTTGACCATCTTGAATCGCTAGCACCGAATCTAAAATTAACGTTTGATTTAATGCCTCTTCAACCGCGCGCAATTCTAATTTTGCACTTAGCGGCAGCGCAAACAAGTTAGCCAACATTGCACCATACATCGTCGTTAACAAAGCAACGGCCATCGCCGGCCCAATTGATTTAGGGTCGTCCATGTTTTGCAACATAGCCACCAAACCAACTAAGGTACCAATCATGCCCATCGCTGGCCCAACATCACCTAATGCTTTAAAAATCCCAGCGCCTAACTTATGGCGCTCGAGAGTCAGGTCAATATCTTTGCCTAAAGTAGCTCGTACAACATCCGCTTCATGGCCATCGACTAGCATATCGATACCTTTTTTCATAAATGCACTCGGGATCTCGGCTTCTTCAAGGGCTAAAAATCCACCTTTTCGGGCTGAATCTGCCAATTCAACCGCTTTGGCGATTAAATCTTGAGGATCATCTAATTTAAGCATAAAAGCTTTGCCAGCGATTTTACCCGCGCCAACAAATTGTCCCATGCTGTACATCATCATTACGACGAAAGGTGAACCACAAAATACGATTAATACCGAGGGAACATCGATAAACATCGAGATTGGTCCACCTTGAGTCATCGCCATGACAATCATACCAAGTGAACCGATCATACCAATGAGTGTTGCTAAATCCACAGCCAAACCCCTATGAGTTACTTATTAATTTCAGTTAAAGACTTATTTATTACGTAAAATACTTACAATTAGAGATAAAGTTATCATCTTTAATCACAAAAGCATCTATTATTATCGTCTTATCGGAATAATCTAACAATAGTTTAATTATTTTTCATTTTATTAAAGATATTTATTAAAGAAAGTTTCTGCGGATCGGTGATTTTATTGACCCGCTAGTTTAACTGGGCTAAGGTTGCGCGAAATAGTAAAATTGAGAATCAAGATGACCGCCAAAAAATCCAAAGAACCAAGCTTTGAATCGACCCTAAGCACCTTAGAAACTATTGTCGAACAACTCGAGCAAGGTGATCTTGAATTAGATCAAGCACTAGCTCAGTTTGAGCAAGGCATTGGTTTGGCTCGTCTTGGTCAGCAAAAACTGCAACAAGCCCAGCAAAAAGTTGATATTTTAATGGCTAATGGCAGCGATGGTCAGCTTCAGCCTTATGAACAACAGGAACGCTAGTGGATCTGACTCAATTAGCGCAATATCAAGAACGGGTTAACGATTTTTTAGGCCAACAACTCTCCCAGCAGACAATCAATGAACCGACCCTGCATCAGGCAATGGAATATGGTTTATTGCTCGGTGGTAAACGAGTTCGGCCTTTTTTGGTCTATGCCACAGGAGAAATGTTGGGCGTTGACCTAGCGCAGTTAGACCATGCTGCCGGCAGTATCGAAGCAATTCATGCGTACTCATTAATTCATGATGATCTGCCCGCGATGGATGATGATGCGTTGCGTCGTGGGCAACCAACCTGTCATGTCCAATTTGACGAAGCAACGGCTATTTTAGCCGGTGATGCGCTTCAAACATTTGCCTTTGAGTTGTTATGCCAAGCACAGTTAGAGCCACAACAACAAATCAAACTGGTAAAAATATTGGCCAATGCCAGTGGTTACCATGGCATGTGTGGCGGTCAAGCTTTGGATATTGCAGCAACCAATAAACAGATTTCACTCACGCAACTGCAGCAAATCCACCGCCATAAAACAGGCGCATTATTGCAAGCAGCGGTTGAAATGGCTTGTGTTATTGCCAAAGTTAGCCCGCAAGAACTTAAACTGTTGCAACAATTCTCTGCAGCCATTGGTTTAGCTTTTCAAGTGCAGGATGACATCTTAGATGTTATAGGCGATACAAAAACCTTAGGTAAACCACAAGGTTCAGACATTGAGGCTAACAAAAGTACATACCCAGCCCTGTTAGGTCTGGCACAAGCTCAAGATAAAGCACAACAATTAATTGAGCAAGCTCTTCACGCATTGGATGCTTTGCCCTACAATAGCGAACTATTAAAGGACTTTTCGCGCTTTATTATTTCGCGAAACCAATAACAATAAATCATAAGAGTTATATGAGCGTTAATATCTCACAATACCCATTACTTGCCCTAGCAAATACGCCAGAAGAATTACGGCAGCTGCCTAGTGCTAATCTACCGCAACTGTGCGATCAGTTACGTGAATATTTATTAAATTCTGTGAGTCAATCGAGTGGTCATTTAGCCTCTGGCTTAGGCACGGTCGAATTAACCGTCGCTTTGCATTTTGTCTATAATACTCCGTTCGACCGTGTTATTTGGGATGTCGGCCACCAAGCCTATCCTCATAAAATATTAACAAACCGCCGAGATAAAATGCATACCATTCGTCAAAAAGGTGGCCTGCATCCATTTCCTAACCGTAATGAAAGTGAATATGACGCTTTTACTGTCGGTCATTCTGGCACCTCAATCAGCGCAGCATTAGGCATGGCAATTGCTGCTGACAAAGAGAAAAAAGATCGTAAAGTCGTTGCTGTTATTGGTGATGGTGCGATTACTGGCGGTATGGCTTTTGAAGCAATGAACCACGCAGGCTCGCTCGACAAAGACATGTTAATTATCTTAAATGATAACGAAATGTCTATTTCTGAGAATGTCGGCGCCTTAAATAATCATCTGGCGAAGCTATTAACTGGTACTCTTTATACCTCAATTCGTGAAGGCGGCAAGAAGCTATTATCAGGGGTACCAACCATTAAAGAGTTGGCCCGTCGCTCAGAAGAACATCTAAAGGGCATGGTCGTTCCAGGCACCTTATTTGAAGAGTTTGGCTTTAATTACATCGGCCCGATTGATGGTCATGATGTTAACGGTATTATAGATACCTTAACCAATATGCGTAACCTTAAGGGACCGCAAATTCTTCATGTTATGACCAAAAAAGGCAAGGGATATCACCCCGCCGAACAAGATCCCATTGGTTATCATGGTGTACCAAAATTTGATCCGCAAACCACCTCGTTACCATCAAAAAAAGGCGCTGCTACTTTTTCTGAAATATTTGGTCACTGGTTATGCGATACAGCCGCAGCAGACCAAGATCTTATGGCTATTACCCCTGCGATGCGAGAAGGTTCTGGTATGGTTGAGTTTTCGCAGCGTTACCCTAAGCAATATTTTGATGCCGCAATTGCCGAGCAACATGCGGTAACATTAGGTGCAGGCATGGCATGCGACGGCTTAAAACCTGTTATAGCCATTTATTCAACGTTTTTACAGCGCGGTTATGATCAATTAATTCACGATATTGCAATCCCTAATCTTGATGTATTATTTGCAATTGATCGCGGTGGTTTGGTCGGTGCTGATGGTGAAACTCACCAAGGAGCGTTTGACCTTAGCTTCCTAAATTGCATTCCACACATGGTAATTATGGCGCCGTCTGACGAAAATGAATGTCGACTGATGCTCACTACCGGTTATCAATATCAAGGACCAGCGGCTGTTCGTTACCCTAGAGGGTCAGGCTGTGGCGCAACAGTCGATGGTGCGCTAACAACTATCACCATTGGTAAAGCCCAAGTGAAATATCAGTCAGCCCAAAAACACGGCAGCGATAAAGTGGCAATTCTAAGCTTTGGCACTTTGTTACCACAAGCACTAGAAGTGGCTAAGCAGCTCGATGCCACCGTGGTTGACATGCGATTTATAAAACCACTAGATAAACAAATGATTAGCGATATTGCGACTAACCACGACATCATTGTAACGCTAGAAGAAAATGCCATTATTGGTGGCGCTGGCAGCACCGTCAGCCAGCATTTAATGACTAAACGTATTATGATTCCAGTGCTAAGCATTGGTTTGCCCGATAGCTTCATTAGGCAAGGCACGCAACAAGAGCAACAGCAAGAGCTGGGCTTAGATAGCGCAGGCATCCTCAATAAGATAAACGATTTTATTAAGCTAGCGCCCTAACCTGATTAATAAAAAGCCCTGATATTATCAGGGCTTTTTGGTGACATCGATTGGATTAGTTTGTTTCTTTTGATTGTTCTTCGCCATTTGCTTGTGCTGCTTCTATCTCTGCACGTTCTGCCTTGCTTATATAACGCGGCTTATTATTGTGCTGTAATTTAGAATTCATCTTTTTCAGTTTTTTGTTCAGAATCGCATTAATCTTTCTTTTTCGGTTCATGGGAGCACCTGGCTAAAAATTATTGGCGCAATTGTAGCGGCTGCACCAACAAACGCAAATAATATTCGCTTTTTATGTGACGACAAACGTCTGCTTAAGGGCCTGTCAATGCCTTGCCACCTTGTATGAATCGCTCAACTAACATCTTACAGATGATGCTTGTGCCACACAATATTTAGACACTCATCATCGGTGCACTTTAATAAACTTATAACTAAGACATATCGAGTAGGGTGAGGCATTGCTGCCTCATCCCTCTCACAGAACCGTACGTACGGGCCTCGTATACGGCTCCTGCATACTTCACATCACCATGATTAGT
>Ga0209292_1004999_pt1 | contig 13710 bp, 4 predicted proteins | sample GOMGulsemesocosm_2_FD_184634 | JGI IMG/M metagenome (GOLD analysis project Ga0209292, IMG submission 184634) | Methane-oxidizing microbial communities from mesocosms in the Gulf of Mexico - GOM9C Gulf of Mexico (SPAdes) (version 2) | ecosystem: Environmental > Aquatic > Marine > Cold seeps... | reverse complement strand
ATATTAGTTTAAAGAAAAGGTTGTGCCTTCTCTTCCGTCTTTTAATTGTACTCCTAAAGCAATCAACTCGTCTCTAATTTGATCAGACAGCGCATATTCTTTATTAGCTTTAGCTTCTGCTCTAAGTTTAATTAACAACTCTATAGTTCCTGATAAGGTATCAGAATTATTATCAGCACTTGCCTCATTCATTAGTCCTAAAATATCAAATACAAATGCGTTTAGAGAAGTTTTTAATAATGCTAAATCATCTTTTGTTATTGTTGCCTTATTATCTTTTAATTGATTGATGTATTTTACTGCGTCAAATAAATTAGCAATTAATATAGGTGTGTTGAAGTCATCATTCATTGCATCATAACATTTCTGTTTCCATGCTTCTATATTAAAGCTAGAGCTGTTTCCAGGTTTAGTATTTTCTAATAAATCAATAGCGTCCATTAATCTTTTATGACCTTTTTCAGAAGCTAATAGTGCATCATCAGATAAATCTAGAATACTTGAATAATGAGCTTGCATATTAAAGAAACGAGTAACACTTGGTGAAAACGCTTTTGATAATATGTTGTTGTCCCCTGAATAAATTTCTTGTGGTAAAAGATGGTTTCCGGTAGATTTAGACATCTTTTTACCATTCAGGTTCAGCATGTTAGTGTGCATCCAGTAATTTACAGGAGCTTTATGATTACATGCTTCTGCTTGTGCTATTTCACATTCATGATGTGGGAATTTTAAATCCATTCCGCCTCCGTGAATATCAAATTGTTCCCCAAGATATTTAGTACTCATAACAGTACATTCCAAATGCCACCCAGGAAAACCTTCTGACCATGGAGAATTCCATCGTTGTATATGCTCTGGTTCAGCACGTTTCCAAAGCGCAAAATCTTGCGGGTTTTTCTTGTCTGATTGCCCATCTAATGCTCTAGTGTTTTCTATAGCATCTTCAATAACTCGTTTTGAAAGAATTCCGTAGTTGTTTGTTTCGTTATATTTTAAGACATCAAAATAAACTGATCCGTTTGCAATATATGCCAAGCCGTTATCAATTATTTTTTGAATTGCTTCAATTTGTTCAACAATATGACCTGTTGCTGTAGGTTCAATACTTGGTGCTAAAAAATTATAGCGTCTTAAAATTTCATGAAAATCTACAGTATATTTCTGTACAATTTCCATTGGTTCTAATTTTTCTAATCTAGCTTTTGTTGATATTTTATCTTCTGAATCATCATCTGTTAAATGACCAGCATCAGTAATATTTCGTACATAACGTACTTTATATCCTAAGTGTAATAAATAGCGATAAATCATGTCAAAACTCATAAAGGTTCTCACATTACCTAAGTGGACGTTACTATAAACAGTAGGTCCACAAACATACATACCAACAAAACCATCAACGATGGGTTTAAACAATTCTTTCTTACCTGTTAAGGTATTTTGGATTCTTATTTGTTGATTATGATATGTGTTCATCATGGTTTGTTTTGTATAGATTAAAAATTAGATAATTAAAGTCAGTAGTGGCTTAAAATTGTGTGTCTAATTTTATGTAATCTAAAAATTCTCTTCTTACGTTATCTTCTTTAAAAGCACCTCCAAATTCAGAAGTTACAGTACTACTTTCAATATCTCTAATTCCTCTAGAGTTTACGCATAAATGCTTTGCATCTATAACACAGGCAACATCATCAGTTCCTAGTGCTTTTTGCAGTTCACGAACAACCTGTATAGTTAAACGTTCCTGTACTTGAGGTCGTTTAGCAAAATAATCAACTATTCTATTCATTTTAGAAAGTCCAATTACTTTTCCTTTAGAAATATAGGCAACATGAGCTCTACCAACAATTGGTAATAAGTGATGTTCACAAGTAGAATATAAGGTGATGTTTTTTTCTACTAACATTTCACCATACTTATACTTGTTATCGAAAGTAGAAGCTTCTGGTTTGTTATCAGGATGTAATCCTCCAAAAAGTTCGGTAACAAACATCTTAGCAACTCTATTCGGAGTTCCTTTTAAGCTATCGTCAGTAAGATCCAATCCTAAAGTTTGCATAATACTAGCGACATCCTTTTTTATAGCTTCAATTTTTGAGTCATTATCTAACTCAAAAGCATCATCTCGTAAAGGTGTGTCAAATGAAGTTCCTATATGGTTATCTCCAATTTCGTCTATTTCTTTCACAATTAAAATAATTCGTTGTTTTCTATTTTATAATTTCAAACTCAAGTTTTGAGTCTGAATTAAGTCGACAAAGATACTAAAACTTACAATTTATGTAGTTGTGCTATTATAAAATAATATTTCTTCAATGATTTTTCTTTAATAACATAAGGATTATTCAGAGGGAGATAATCAATTAGTATTTCTGTGTCAACTTATTTCAGGAAGTAACAATATTTATAAAATCATCATGATATAGGCTTTTTTATTACAGTTAAAAAAGAGGGGTGTTTATTTAAGTGCATTGTATTCAGGGTGTTAGCTGGTGGTTTAATAGTGTGGTAGTGTAGAAGAATGGTTTCATTTATAAAAAAATATATAACGAAAAATATAAGACGTTTTTAATTTTAAGAAATTCGTTTTAATACTTGGTTATTGGTAGTAAGGTTGTGTGTAAAAATGTGTTTTTGGTTGTGTATAATGAATAATTTAACAGTTTGACGAATAAAATGTTTATAACTAAAAACATTTCTTAAATTCAAGTCTGTTTCATAAAATTTTAATAAGATTTAAATTTATTTTTTATTAAAAAAGATTAGAGAGGTAGGGTAGAATATTCGTAAAACGTTTCAATGTTGAAAGTTAGTTTACATTTATTTTTTCCAGAAAAAGACTCTCTTTGTTACTTTCCCAAAAGAACAATTGAAATAGAATAAATTGTGCCCACACACAAATCTATTAAAGTAGAATTCATCTAGTTGTATTATTGATAATACCCCACTTCGCTTACCCTAAAATTGCTAAAAATAGAATAACTGTGCCCACATAAATCTATTAAAAACAGAAGCTATTTTGTAATGTTAATGCTGATCCCCTTCAGACACTTACGTATCCTAAATTGATTTAAAATGTATATGCTAAGCTGTACTATAGCTGGCTATCATTACCGATCCACCCCAAATTGATCGAAATAGATATATCAATACGTAAATACATTAAGCTATGTTAGAAAAGTATTTTGGCAATAAAAGTCTTCAAGTTTTTAGTTTTGTTTTTTCTCTTTTTTTGTGTGTTACTTCTTTTGCACACGAAAAATTAAATAGCCATAAGGGTCTTTCTGACAATCTTATAAAAGCGTTTACTGTTAATAAACATGGAAATATTGATAGCAGAAACACTGCCATAGAAGCTAATTATGCATGTACATTAACGTTAACATCTGCCATTAATACGGATGACCAACCAGTATGTGAAAATACTGCAATGACAGATATAGTATATACTGCTGGAGGAGGAATTACTGGAGCAACAGTTTCAGGGCTACCTGCAGGGGTTATTGGTACGTATAGTGCTGGAGTATTAACAATTAGTGGTACACCAACAGCTACAGGAGTATTTAATTATATGATAACATCAGTAGGCTGTGTTCCGTCTAATATAAATGTTAATGGGAGAATTACAGTTATTACTGCACCAAACTCTGGAACGGATGTTACAATTTATGTTTGTGACAATACTTCATCTGCTATACATTTGAAAGATGAACTTGTAGGTGAGGATTCAGGAGGAACCTGGGCACAGGTTTCAGGACTAGGTGGGACTTTTAATCCAATGTCAGCAATTTTTACGCCTTCAGTGGGGGGTACCACAGCTACGTTTTCTTATACAGTAATTGGAACTCCACCATGTCCAGATGCGGTTAGCATAGTGACCGTTGAGGTTAGCCCAGAACCAGATGCAGGAACCGATGGAGGAACATTAATTTGTGATAGCCACCCGTTTGTAATTGATCTATTCAGTTTAATAACGGGTGAACAATCTGGAGGAACTTGGACGCAAGTAACAGGTACGGGAGGGAATTTTAATGCAGGAGCAGGAACGTATTCCTCAACACTTGGAGCAACAACAAGTACATTTTCTTATACTGTAGCAGGAACTCCTCCTTGTTTAGACGATACTAGTTTAGCCACCATAACGATTAATCCGCAACAAATAGCAGGATTCGATGGAGGAACAACCATTTGTGATACGAGCACAACAGTAATCGATTTATTCAGTTTAATTACTAATGAACAAGCTGGAGGAACATGGAGTCAAACAACTGGGTCTGGTGGAACATTTAATGCCGGAGCAGGAACCTATACACCAGCAATTGGTGCTACAACTAGTACTTTTACCTATTTTTTAAATGGATCAGCACCATGTGTTGATGATGAAAGTATAGCTACCATTAGCATTAATCAACAACCTGATGCTGGAACCGATGGTGGAACACTTGTTTGTGATAGTAGTACAGCAGCAATTGACTTATTCAGTTTAATTTCCGGAGAAGATTCTGGAGGAACATGGACACAAACAACAGGTTCTGGAGGTACGTTTAATGCTGCAGCTGGAACTTTTACTCCAGCAATGGGGGCAACGACAAGTACCTTTAGTTATTTTTTAAATGGAGCTGCACCTTGTGTTGATGATGAAAGTATAGCTACTATTACCATTAATCCACAACCAGTTGCTGGAACTGATGGAAGCACACTTATTTGTGATAATAATACAGCTGTAATCGATTTATTTAGTTTAATTACAGGAGAAGATTCAGGGGGAATATGGACACAAACTTCAGGGTCAGGTGGAACCTTTAATGCTGGAGCAGGAACCTATACTCCAGCAACTGGAGCAACAACAAGTACTTTTATGTATAGTTTACTAGGGTCTGCACCATGTATAAATGTTAGCAGTTTAGCAACCATAAGTATTAATCCCCAGCCAGTAGCTGGAACCGATGGTAGTACACTTATTTGTGATAGTAATTCAGCTGTAATTGACTTATTTAGTTTAATTACAGGGGAACAATCCGGTGGAGTATGGACGCAAACCACAGGGTCTGGAGGTACCTTTAATGCGGGAACAGGAATGTATACCCCAGCAGTAGGAGCAACAACCAGTACTTTTACATATACTTTAGTAGGAACAGCACCTTGTATTGATGATACTAGTGTAGTAACTATTAACATCAATCCACAACATATAGCAGGATTTGACGGCGGAATTACAATTTGTGATAGTAATACTGCAGTAATTGATTTATACAGTTTAATTACTAGTGAACAAACTGGAGGGATATGGACGCAAACCTCTGGGTCTGGAGGAACCTTTAATGCAGGAGCAGGAACTTATACCCCAACGCCTGGAGCAACAACTAGTACCTTTAGTTATTTTTTAAATGGAGCTGCACCTTGTGTTGATGATGAAAGTATAGCTACTATAACCATTAATCCGCAATTGGATGCTGGAACTGATGGTAGTGTTACTATTTGTGATAGTAGCGTAGCAGTAATTGATTTATTTAGTTTAATAACAGGAGGGGACTTAGGGGGAACATGGACACAGACTTCAGGATCTGGAGGAACATTTAATGCAGGGGTAGGAACTTATACTCCGGTAACAGGAGCAACAACCAGTACTTTTACCTATACTTTAGCAGGAACTGCGCCATGCATTGTTGATAGTAGTTTAGCTACTATCAACATCAATCCACAGCCAGTTGCAGGAACTGATGGAGGAACACTTATTTGTGATAGTAATACTGCAATAATTGACTTATTCAGTTTAATTACAGGTGAACAAACAGGAGGAGTATGGACACAAACTTCTGGATCAGGAGGAGTATTTAATGCTGTTGCTGGAACTTATACTCCAGCAACAGGAGCAACAACCAGTACTTTTATGTATACTTTATTGGGAACAGCACCATGTATTGATGTTACTAGTATAGCTACGATAAATATCAATCCACAACCAGTTGCTGGAACTGATGGGAGTATTACTGTCTGTGACAGCAATACATCAACTATTGATTTATTCAGTTTAATTATTGGAGAGCAAACAGGAGGAACTTGGACACAAACAACAGGATTAGGAGGAGCATTTAATGCTGGAGCAGGAACTTACACTCCTGCAAGTGGAGCAACAACCAGTACATTTATATATACTTTATTAGGAATAGCACCATGTGTAGATGATAATAGTGTAGCGACTATTACAATGAATCCACAGCCAGTTTGTGGAACTGATGGTGGAACTTTAATTTGTGATAGTAATACGGCTGTGATTGATTTATTCAGTTTAATTACAGGTGAACAAGCAGGAGGAATATGGACACAAACATCGGGGGCTGGTGGTGTTTTTAATGCAGGGTCAGGAACTTATACTCCAGCAACAGGGGCAACAACCAGTACTTTTGCATATACTTTAGTGGGAACCGCACCATGTATCGATGATAGTAGTGTTGCCACTATTACTATTAATCCACAACATATAGCCGGAATAGACGGAGGAACTATCATCTGTGATAGTAGCACAACGGTAATTGATTTATTTGGTTTAATTACTGATGAGCAAGCAGGTGGAACTTGGATTCAAACTTCAGGGTCTGGTGGAAGTTTTAATGCTGTTGCTGGAACTTATACTCCAGCAACTGGAGCAATAACTAGTACATTTTCGTATTCTTTATTGGGAACATCACCTTGTGTTGATGATGAAAGTATAGCTACTATTATCATTAATCCGCAACCAGTTGCTGGAACTGATGGCAACACTACAATTTGCGATAGTAGTGTAGCTGTAATTGATTTATTCAGTTTAATAACTGGAGAGCAATCTGGAGGAACATGGACACAAACTTCAGGAATTGGCGGAACTTTTAATGCCGGAGCAGGAACTTATATTCCAGTAAGCGGAGCAACAACCAGTACTTTTATGTATACTTTATTAGGAACAGCACCATGTATTGATGATAGTAGTTTAGCTACTATAAATATCAATCCACAACCAGTTGCTGGAACTGATGGAGGGACACTTATTTGTGATAGTAGTGTAGCTGTAATTGATTTATTCAGTTTAATAACTGGTGAGCAATCTGGAGGAACATGGACACAAACAACTGGGGTAGGTGGAACCTTTAATGCTGGAGCAGGAACTTATACTCCAGCAACAGGAGCAACAACCAGTACTTTTATGTATACTTTATTAGGAACAGCACCATGTATTGATGATAGTAGTGTAGCTACTATAAATATCAATCCACAACCAGTTGCTGGAACTGATGGCAACACTACAATTTGCGATAGCAGTATAGCAGTCATTGATTTATTCAGTTTAATAACTGGAGAGCAATCTGGCGGAACATGGACACAAACATCGGGGTCTGGAGGAACATTTAATGCAGGGTCAGGAACTTATACTCCAGCAAGCGGAGCAACAACCAGTACTTTTATTTACATCTTATTAGGAACAACACCTTGTGTTGATGATGAAAGCATGGCTACTATTACCATTAATCCACAACCAGTTGCTGGAACGGATGGTAGTACTACAATTTGTGATAGTAGTGTAGCTGTGATTGATTTATTCAGTTTAATTACAGGAGAGCAATCTGGAGGAACATGGACACAAACATCGGGGTCTGGTGGTGCTTTTAATGTCGGAGCAGGAACATTTACACCAGCTTTAGGAGCAACAACAAGTACATTTAAATATACTTTAATTGGAACATCACCATGTATTGATGATGAAAGTATAGCGACTGTAAATATCAATCCACAACCAGTTGCAGGTACTGATGGTAGCACTACAATTTGTGATATCAGTAGCAGTAGTATAGCTGTGATTGATTTATTCAGTTTAATAACTGGAGAGCAATCCGGAGGTATCTGGACACAGACTTCAGGATCTGGAGGTGTCTTTAATGCTGGGACAGGAACTTATATTCCAGCGATAGGAGCAACAACCAGTACTTTTATGTATACTTTATTAGGGACAGTACCGTGTATTGATGATAGTAGTATAGTTACTATAAATATCAATACACAACCAGTTGCTGGAACTGATGGTAGTACTACGGTTTGCGATAGCAGTACATCGGTCATTGATTTATTCAGTTTAATAACTGGAGAGCAATCTGGTGGAATATGGACACAAACTTCAGGATCTGGAGGAGTCTTTAATGCTGTAACAGGAACTTATACTCCTTCAACCGGATCAACAACGAGTACTTTTACCTATATGTTAATAGGTGCGACACCATGTACTGATGATAGTAGTTTAGCTACTATAAATATCAATCCTCAGCCAGTTGCTGGAACGGATGGTAGTACTACAATTTGTGATAGCAGTATTACTGTTATTGATTTATTCAGTTTAATAACAGGAGAACATGCAGGTGGGATATGGACACAAACTTCAGGTTCTGGAGGAACTTTTAATGCAGGGGCAGGGACTTATACTCCAACCACTGGAGCAACAACCAGTACTTTTACTTATACATTATTAGGAACAACACCATGTATTGATGATTCTAGTATTGCGACTATTACCATTAATCCACAACCTGTAGCGGGAACTGATGGTGAAATTGTAATCTGTGATGACGATACTACAGTAATTGATTTGTACAGTTTAATTATTGGAGAGCAAACAGGAGGAACTTGGACACAAACAACTGGGTCAGGAGGAGTCTTCAATTCAATAGCAGGAACATATACATCTGTCATTGGAGCAACAACCAGTACTTTTGAGTATACTTTATTAGGAGCATCACCATGTATTGATGATTCAAGTTTAGCGACTATTACAATAAACCCAATACCAACAGTAACCCCATTTAACATAGAAGCCTTATGTGATGATGATTTGGACGGAATTAATGTTGCGTTCGATTTAACTAGTGATAACGCTAATTTATTAAATGGTCAAACAGGAGTAGATGTTACTTACCACCTAAGTTTAGCCGAGGCAACTTCTGATACGAATCCAATTACAAACGAAACAGCTTATCAAAATATTTCTAATCCACAGATAATTTATGTGAGACTAGAAAATGGAACTTCTGGTTGTTTTATAACTACCATGTTAACTTTAAATGTAAATGTTGTAAACTTTACACCAGCAGTAGATTTATATACCTGTGATGATGATAATGATACCTTTAGTTATTTTGATTTAAACTTGGCCACTACTCAAATTACAGGAGGTAGTACTAATATAGTGATTGCATATTATGAAACACTAGAAGAAGCAGAAGCAGGAATACCTTCAGCGGCTATATCAACTAATGAACTATATCAAAATATTGATACAGATGGTGATGGTATAGGAAGTTCTCAAACATTATATATAAATATTACAGACACTACCACAGGATGTAGTTATACTTCAGCAACACTTGTGTTAACTGTAATTAGAGCTCCGGAATTGCCAGATGGGGCATTGGATTATACTATGTGTGAGGATACAGGAAGTACTGATGGAATAGTAGCATTTGATTTAATAGATTATGGAACTACTATTTTATTATCAAATATTGATTCTAATACTGTTCCATCGGATTATACAATAAATTTCTATACAGGGTTATTAGCATCTGGAAACCCTGACCCAACAATGATAATATCCAATCCAAGTGGATATCAAAATACAAACACTCCAGATCAAGTTATTTATGCAAGTGTAATTCATATAGGTACTGGTTGTGAAACAATTGTACCAATTACATTACATGTCGATTTATTACCAATTGCAAATTACTGGCCAGTTTTTGAATGTGATGATGATACTGATGACGGTTTTTTGACATTTAATTTACTTGACTATGAAAGTGGTGTAACAGGTGGGGCAACTGGTGTAGAGGTTGATTATTACACTGTTTTTGATGATGCTCAAACAGGCTCTGGAATGAACTTAATTTCGAATTATGAAGCCTTTGAAAACACGATGAATCCACAAGCAATTTTTGCAAGTGTATTTAACCCAACAACAGGGTGTAGAGCAGTGTCAATTGTAAAATTACATATAAATGCAAATCCTACTCCTTTAAGCACAGCTGAAATCGTAACTAATTTAGGAGTAATGACTGAGTGTGATGGGAATGTTGATGGTTCAGGAGCTATTTCTGAGCAAGTTGCTGAATTTGATTTAACTCAATGGGAAGTTGTGATATTAACAGGAAATGGACCAGCAATGGAAACAGGAGTATCGGCAGCGTATTATACAAGTATTGACGATGCAGAAGCAGGAATGAATGCAATAATAACGCCAACGACATATGACAATATATCAAATCCGCAAACGATTTATGTAAGTGTTATAAACGATGGAACTGGATTAACTCCTGTAACACCTGGGTCAGGATGTTATACTATAGTTGAGTTTGAAATATATGTACCAGTTCCAGAAATTTCAGTAGAAGCTGACAAGGAGGTTATATGTGTTGACACTAACGGAATACCGTTAACAAATATTTCATTACCAGTACTAACAGCAACGGCTGGTCCAGAAAACCCAGCAGCGTATGATTACCAATGGGCATTAAATGGTATAGCCATTTCAGGAGCAACCAACCAAACATTAGAAGTTTCAGAACCGGGAGATTATACGGTTACTGTTTCTGGACCAACGGATTTTGATTGTATAAATGTATCTGCGCCATTAACCATTTGGGTGTCAGGATTGCCTGATAATTATAATGTTAGTGTAACCACAAATGCATTTGCTGATTCACATCAAATAGTAGCTGTAGCAACATCAAGTACACCTGGAATTGTATTCTGGTATAGTTTAGATGGGGGAGAACCAACAACAAACGGAACATTTGATAATGTTGTGCCAGGTATTCATCATGTCACCATCTCAGATGGACTTGGATGTTGGACCCGTGATGAAACAGTAACGATTATTGATTACCCACATTTCTTTACACCAAATGGTGACGGGATTAATGATACATGGGCAATTATTGGTCAGGAAGGAATACCAATTTCTCAAATCTATATCTTTGACCGTTTCGGAAAGTTATTAAAACAAATAGACCCTGATGGTAATGGGTGGACTGGTACCTATAATGGTAGTCAAATGCCAGCAACCGATTACTGGTTTAAAATTACTTACTTAGAAGGGGATGCAAACGTTAGAAAAGAGTTTCAAGCGCATTTTTCATTAAAGAGATAAGTAGATAAATTAAATATAATACTTAAAGGGACTGTCTGAAAAGGTAGTCTCTTTTTTTTGTTACTAGCTAAAAAATATTTATTAACAGTAAAATATTTAAAAAAATAGAGGGGAAATTGTGTTAAACACAACACAATAAGTTATTTGACGAGTAAATTAACAGTTTAACGGAAAAGTTTTGTGCCTGTTAAACATTTGTTAATATTAGCGCAAAAATTAATGTTACCCAAAAAAATGACTTTTGTTAAATAAAAATAGATTTATCCAAACTATATTTAAAAAAGGGGTAGGGTAAAAATAATGTCAAGCGTTTCATTCATGAAACGCTTGTTTGTGTTTTAAAGAATACCCAATCATCAAAATAATTAACTAACTAAACCTTTAATATAATAATTACCTGATAAACACTTAATACTATGAAGAAACACTTTACTTTTTTAACCCTATTATTCGTTTTGTGCTCGATACTCAGTTATGGGCAAGAAGAACAAAGTAAAACATATCAATTTATAAACCCAGAAGTGGTTAATAATACCAATACTTATATAGAGGCATTCTCAACTGCTGATATGACAAAATTTAGATATGCAGATAAATCAAATATTATTGAGTTTGAAAGCGGATTGAAAGTAGAATTGTTTTCTGCAAGTAACTTAATAAGTAAAGGGTTTTCTGTAGATGCAAATAGAATATTATTGTCTGAGCCTAAAAATTTAGGGCACTATGTGTTTGGTCTTTCTGGAGATGGTAAAACGATAATGCAAATGTTCACGCAAACAAAATTTAAATAATAGATAAATATGAAATTATTTAGACAAAAAACATTAATAAATAGTAAGACTTTATTTTCTTTACTATTTTTTGCAATGATAAGTTTTACGTCATTTGCTCAAGATGATTGTTCAACTGCAACAAGTATAGGGACTCTTCCGGATCCAGATGGTTGTAATGGTATGAGTACTGGAGATGGAACGCCAGTAGTTACAGCTGGAACTAATGTCGGTGCTACTGCAGCAAATCCATATACTTCAATGCTTGACTGTCAAGGTTCAGGTACAAATATGGGTAGTCCCGCAGACGATGTTTGGTTTAGTTTTGTAGCTTCTGCAAATGAATTGGATATTGATCTTACAGGAGCTATTTCCGATCCAAATATTGCCATATGGGAAGGAACTTGTGGAGATCTATCTGGAAGAGGTTGTAATGTAGGGACCGGAGGTTCCGTAAGTATGACTGTTAATGCATTAACCCCAGGTGTTACATATTATGTGCAAGTAAGTGGGGGGTCTGTTGGTGATCAAGGAGCTTTTGATCTAACTTTAACAAACTATAATGACTGTAGCGCATGTATAGAATCTAGTTCTATGACTGTTTCGCCAACACCAATAAACGGTACTTATCAAGCTGGAGAAGTAGTAGATTTTTGTTACACAATTGATAGTTATAATCAAGCTTCTGCAAACTGGATTTTAGGAGTAGTGCCAACATTTGGTGCAGGATGGGATATGTCTACATTAACACCAGTTGGAACACCTGTAGCTGGTTCTGCTGGGACTTGGGTTTGGATTTGTTCGGGTGTTACAGGTTCGGCAACTGGTTTAACGGTTAATGATTGCGGTTGGTTTTTTGATAGAGGTGGTGATGGTAACCCTGGAAATAATTATGGTGATGGAGGAAATGGACCACAAGGACCATGGACTTTTTGTTGGCAAATAACAACTTTACCAACGGCTTCTTGTACAGAAGGTGCTGATTTAACTATGACTATTGATAATTATGCAGATGGTGAATTAGGAAGTTGGACAAGTCTTGCTTGTCAAAATGACCCTAGTTATATTTCAGTTGCAAGTTTAACATGTTGTCCTTTACCAACCGTTGTGCAAACTAATGAAACTTGTCCTTCTTTTAGTGATGGACAAATAGTTGCAACTGGAATAGGGGCTAGTCCATGGGATTATGTATGGACAAACTCAGCCGGTACTACTTTGCAAACAAATAATAATGAAACAGGAACAGATACTCTTACGGGATTAACGGCAGATACATATACTGTTGAAGTTACTGATAATAATGGTTGTACAGCTTCTGTTGATGTTGTAATACCTGTACCACCTTGTCCAACACCAACATTTGTTCCAGAACCAGTTGATATTTCAGTACAATGTATTACAGATGTGCCTGCAATGACTAATTTAACATGGAATGATACATGTTACGGAACAGCAGCAGTTGCAGGATCTGATGCAGCACTAGTAGGGACTACTTGTGGTGGAACTATTACAAGAACATGGACCTATACAAACCCTTGTGGAAATAATGTAACAGCAATACAAGTAATAACTATAAATGACACAACAGCACCAGTATTGGCAGCAGCACCTGCAGCTATGCCATTACAATGTATTGGTGATGTGCCAGCAATGGTAGATTTAGCATACACGGATAACTGTGATGTAGCTGGAACGGTAACGGGATCAGATGCTGCATTAGTAGGAACTACTTGTGGAGGGACAATTACTAGAACTTGGACAATTACAGAT
>Ga0209292_1004995_pt1 | contig 13719 bp, 11 predicted proteins | sample GOMGulsemesocosm_2_FD_184634 | JGI IMG/M metagenome (GOLD analysis project Ga0209292, IMG submission 184634) | Methane-oxidizing microbial communities from mesocosms in the Gulf of Mexico - GOM9C Gulf of Mexico (SPAdes) (version 2) | ecosystem: Environmental > Aquatic > Marine > Cold seeps... | reverse complement strand
AACTGCAAAATTAGCGCAAGCCGAAAAACCAACCAAGTTAGATCCGATCAAAACATCAAAGCCCCTGCCTAGCAACGAAAAGAAGATGCTTGAGTTACCTCAAATCACCTTGCCTTTGGCGGTTGTCATAAACCGCCTAGCAGTCATTGACACCACGATTATTCAAGGTGATAAGGTTGAAAAAATAGCAAGCCTAACCCTAGACGCCAAAGCAAAACAACATCAAATAGATATTAGTCAGCTTGCAATTGCGCATTCCTTAGCAAAGTTCAATCTTAAAGGTGCAGTAACCTTAAAAGAACAATATCCGTTGCAACTAACGTCAATCATCAACACAGAGCAAGCACTGGGCCTTGGTAAAAATATAATTAATATCAACCTAGACGGGTCATTGAATCAACTGAGTACAAAACTGGCCAGTCAAGGCGAATTCAATACTACGATCAACGCGACTATTGATCTATTACAACCCGATATGCCATTTGATTTAGCTGCTAACTGGTTAGCGTTTGAGGTGCCCAATAAGCCGATAAAAGTAGATCCTGGACAGCTCGATGCCAGTGGCAGTTTGCAACAGCTTAATTTTAATCTAGCAACAGGTCTAGTTGGCGAACAAATTCCGGCGGCAAAAATAGTTGCCCAAGGAAGCGCTAGTCAAGTGGGGTTATCCCTCGAAAAGCTAAAAGTTATCACCCTCAATGGTCAGATAAATAGCACCGCCACATTAGATTGGCGTGACAAACTAACGTGGCAAGCCAAACTAAATTTGGCCAACATTGAACCCCATAAAAAGTGGCCTGCTATTAAGGCCAAGCTCAATGGCGATTTTCACAGTACAGGTCAGTTTAGCGCCGAAAAATGGCAAGTAGCACTTGACCAGCTTAACCTTAATGGCCACTGGCAAAACAATCCGCTAAAGCTTTCGGGCAAGGTCAAGGGGCATTCTGAAACTCCTGCCCATAGCAAAGATAAAAAAGACAATAAATCACCCTATGGGATTTGGCAGTTAGAACAACTTCGACTTAATAATGGCACCAATAGCCTGCTAGTTAATGGTCGTATCGACCAAACTGTTGCGGTAAAAGCCGAAATTAATGCTGTCGATCTAAGTCAATCATTACCGCAGTTAACTGGCCGTCTTATCGCTAAGCTACAACTTAGTGGCAAGACCACCAGCCCAAAAATAAAAGTAACACTGCAAGCCAATAATATTAGCGCCAAGGCTCAACAGCTACATATTGAAAACTTCTCAGTTAATGGCATATTGTCAACTAATGCCCAGGCCAGCAATAAATTAGATGTTAAGCTAAAAAATCTTGAACTTGACCAGCTGCTGGTACCACAAGCCCAATTATTATTTAACGGCAGCTGGTTAAAACATCAAGCCAATTTGCAACTAACTAGTAACCAAGGAGCTACCGAGCTAGCGGCTACGGGTGGTTATCGCAAACAACAATGGACAGGCAAGTTAACTAAGTCGAACATTGACTCAATGCTTGGTAAGTGGGCAATCACCAAGCCCTTGTCAATTACGGTTAATGCCAGCAAACAACAAGTCAAACTTGGTCAACACTGCTGGTTGCAGTTAAGCAGCCCTAATATTACAAAACAAGCCGCGAAAACAATCAATAAACCTCGGTTATGCTTAACTAAGCCAGCAACTGTCGGAGCAGCAGGCAAAGTCAATCTTAGCCTAACCGACTTTAACCTCAATCAGTTATCACCGTTATTGGAGCAACAAGCCAATTTAGAAGGTTTAATCGAACTAGAAGCCAAAGCGAGTTGGCAGCCCAATTTAGCGCCTAAAATCGATGCCACCCTATCAAGTAGCAAGGGGCTAATACAAGTTGCCTCAGAGCAAGGTGACTTTATCAGCCATTACCAGCAATTACTGCTCAAGCTAACGGCTAATCACCAGCACAATAAATTACGTTTTTCGGTTAACTCGCCTGAAATTGGCGGGCTCACTTTAGAAGCAACAGCCCCACGACTCAAGCCGGATGCGCCACTAAAAGGAAATTTAACCTTATCGCAAATAAATTTGGCAGCATTTAAGCAATTAATGCCTGATATTGAGACCTTAACAGGCCTTATCAATACCAAAACAACCATTGCCGGCACGCTTGAAGCACCATTATTATACGGTGATATTAAACTAACCAATGGTCATATCACCGGCGTTGCCCTGCCAGCCCAAATAGAAAAATTAACAACCAATATTGCGTTAGCCGGTAACAAGGCTGAGATCGACAGCGCATTTATGCTAGGTGAAGGCGCTGGCAAAGTAACAGGACAGGTGCAATGGCAACCCGAGTTAACTGGAGCTTTAACGGTGAGTGGCACAGGGCTCACAGTCGATCCGACTCGAGATATCTCGCTAACGTTTAGTCCTGACATCAAGATTAATTACACCAAAGAATTGCTAGCCGTTGACGGTGTTGTTACCGTAGACAAAGGCAAGGTTAAAATAAACAAGCTGCCACAGTCGGCAGTAACCTTGTCCGATGATGTCGTTATTATCAGTGATATCCCCCCAGAAGAGCCAACCAATAAACTCGCATTAGGGCTTGATGTCGAAGTGTTGATTAATGAAAATTTCGATATTGATGCTTTTGGCCTAACTTCATCTTTGTCTGGTAAGCTCAAATTGGCCCAATCGCGCCAAAACCCATTAACTGGCCATGGCGAGTTAAATCTTATTGACGCAAAATATAAAGCGATGGGACAGCACCTAGACATCCGCCGTGGAAAAATGCTGTTTACCGGCGCGCTTAATCAACCATTTTTAGACATTGAAGCCATTCGAGAACCACAACTAACTCAAGACGAAGTAATCGCCGGCATTAATATAACTGGCTCGGCCAAACGACCAAGTTTAACGATTTTTTCGGAGCCGGCGATGTCCCAACAAGAAGCTATTTCATACTTGCTTAGAGGACGACGAATAAACAGCGAAGATTCAACTACTGGCGAAAACATGTTAATTGGCATGTTGCTTAGTAGCGGAATTGAAGGGTCTGGCGATTTAGTTAACGATATTGGTAATACCTTAGGCGTCTCGGATATGAGTGTTAATACCAAAGGCAGTGGTGATGATACCGCGGTGGAAGTTAGTGGTTATATTGCGCCCAACGTTGAGCTACGTTACGCTGTTGGCGTATTTGATTCCCAGCCAGAGTTAACCATACGTTACCAACTGATGCCGCAGTTATTTGTGGATATTATCAAGGGCACCGACGAAGCCCTTGACCTGTTATATCTGTTCGATTTTGACTAATTTATCCCCACCCTTAAAGTAAGTGCTTGCCAATACTTTAAGGGTTCACATTTCCTCCACATTCTAGCCACTAAAAACACAGTTTCTCCACCAGCTTTCGCACGATATTTGCGTAATTATAGGGCCTGATGGCAATTAATTTTACTGGAGAACAACAATGGATATTTCAAGTAGTTTTGGCGCTTCACCCTACGGTTCGATAACGAAGACAAATACCGACATGCAAGTCAGTATGCCCCCTGGACGACCTAAGCCGGTTGAAGGTGAATTATCTGGTTACGTATCGCAAGTACAAGGTTCTGACGAGGCAAAGAACTTTATGCAAGACTTTATGAGCATGAATATGTCAGGCGAATTTGACGCTGAGGCGCTAGCCGAAAGCGCACCAGATTCGTTAAAAGCCTATGCGCAGGAGCAAGGAGTTGATTTGGCAGAGATGATGCAAGCGGCTAATGACAAGTTTCAACAAATGGGCAGCAAAATGCCGGGGGGCGGCGGACCAATGCCGCCGATGGGTGCTAGTGATTCATATGCCAATGTGTCGCAGCTTGGCGATAACGAAAGTGAATTAATTGATTCTTTGTTTGCTTCGTTATCGGTTAAAACCAAGGCATAACAATAATCTTTCTATAACCAAGTTGGCCAAGCTAACTTGGTTATACCCTTGCTTTTAGCACGCTTTTAAAGAATAACCGACACCGTAAACCGATTCGATGAAATTTTGTGATTGGGGAGCCGCTGATAATTTTTTTCGCAAATTTTTGATATGCGAATCAATGGTTCGTTCATAAATTTCTAACTCATGCTGCTTAACCGCTAATAATAACTGCTTACGTGAAAATACTTTTTCGGGATGCTCCATTAAGGTTCTTAAAATATTAAACTCATTACCGGTTAGCTTGACAGGATGCTGCTCGACATAAACGGTCAGTTTATCAATATTCAATATTATTGATTTAAAAATCAGTTGATTCGACACTGTATTTTTGGGAGTGGCACGCTTTAATAACGCAGCGACTCTTGCCATCAATTCTTTCGGGCTAAATGGTTTGCAAACATAATCATCAGCGCCATGTTTAAAACCTAGCAATTTATCAACTTCGTCAACTCGAGCCGTTAGCAATACAATAGGGATATCACTAAACTTTCTAAGCTGCTGACAAATTTCAAGTCCACTAATTTCAGGTAGCATCAGATCAAGAATACAAAGATCGGGCTCAAGCTCTTTAACCCGCTCAACCACTCCAGCGCCAGTGTTCATACAGCTATATTGATATCCCTCAAGCTCAAGGTACTTACTTATTAGGGTCAATATTCGCTCTTCATCTTCGACAACCAGCACATGCTGTTGGCTCATTTTACTGCTCGCTTAAGTCTGTAGGAATGTTAATTGTGATTTTTAAACCACCGTGTTCACTGCGGCTAGCCGCTATCTCACCGTGGTGGGCTATAATAATATTTTTACAGATAGCTAACCCTAACCCGGCGCCACCATGTTCGCGCCCGCGATGTGAATCTACCCGGTATAACCGGTCAAATAATTTGTCTAGCTTAGCACTATCAACACCCGGACCAGAATCTTCAATCACTAATATCAGCTCACTGTTAAAGGTTCTACAGGAGAACCACACAGTGCCACCGTGCTCGGTATATTTTTGGCAGTTATGCAATAAATTATCGAGTACTTGCAGCAAACGACTCTGATCGCCACGAACAGTACATGGGGTAAAGTCGGTCACTAATGAAATATTACGGTGACTTAATTTAGTGTTAAAACGACTCGCACTATTGATACAAACCTTATCAAAACGGATTAGCGCACAGTCTCGGTTTAACGCTAAATTATCGGTCACTGACAATTGGTGTAAATCATTAAGCAAATGATTTAATCGTAATACGTCATGTTGTAACAAACGTAAATTGTGTTCTGTCGCTGGGGTTACTCCATCGACCATTGCTTCAATCTCACCCCTTATCACGGTAAGCGGTGTTCTCAATTCATGCGCAATATCTTGCAGCCATTGCTTTTGTTGAACTTCAAATTTAGACAACCTAATCCCAATATCGTTAAAATAATGTGCCAATTGTGCAAGTTCATCATTCGAATTTATTTCAATTTTTGTATCAAATTTACGCTGCGATAAATCAATAGCCCCTTGCATCAATTTACGGATTGGCGCGACAAAGTGCCTGGCGAGATAAAAGCTGACGATACAAGATAAAAACAGCCCAACTAACGTCATAAAAAAGACCCGCTTAAATTGATGCTTCAGCAGTACATCACCATGGCGCTGCGCTGGATTAATTTTAACTAAACCAAGCCACCCGACAGTAATGCCATTACTATTGATTGCAAAGTAATCTTCAATGTTATTGCTACGCGCGGCCTTTATTAAGGTGTTTTTGTTACGATCGAGCAACTCAATGCGAGAAACAAGGTGAGCCCGCCTAAAGTGAGGCTCGGCACGTCTTTATTGAAAATGAGCGGCGGCGGTGGATTAAATGGTCTCTTTGGTCGCGGCCGAAAACGGCCATCTAATGGCGGTGATGGTGAAAAATCATTAAACACCATGACATCGTCAATCAACTCACGCCAATGACCAGGGGCAAGTTGCAGTCCGCGCCAACTATTATGGGTTGTGTAATAGTTGGCTAAATCAACGGCTAAATCATTGACCATATATTGGTCTTCTAGGTAAGCTGATTCGTCGATATAGCTGCTCATTTTCTTGAAACTAAAATAACTGACCGATAATAACACTATCGATAACAGGCCAATTACTGAGAAATTGGCTAAGAAAACTTTATGTACTAGCTTTAATTTCATAATCTGATTGGCGCACTCGCAGTAGAATACTATTAAGAATACGTTTTCGTTCGCTATTATTAGTACACTGTTTTAGTTTACTGTTTTAGTACATTCTTAAAAATTCATTTAGTTTGCCTACATCCTTAAGCAAGCGCCACTAAGATAGCTAATCTCCACAAAGAAACCATATTGTGATAGTCGATTAATTCCGGCCTAACAATTACTTTTTCTTGGCATAACGCGAGCCAGCCTTTTTACGATAGGTTTTCTTGACAGCTTGTGTTGGCAAGCCAATAAAACTAATGTTTTTTACTTCACCAATAAGCAAGGTCAGATTGTTTTCAACACCGCTGATAAAAGATTGATAGCTTAGTGATTTGGTAGAAATCGATTCTAACTGAGATTCCCACATCGCCGTCATGTCGGGTTGTGAGATTTGTAATGGCAACGCAGTTATTAATTTAAGACCGACCTCAGTTGCATGGATCTCTTTGCCTTTTTTAATTAAATATCCGCGCTTAAACAGCAACTCAATGATGCCTGCTCTGGTGGCTTCAGTACCTAAACCATCGGTTTCTCGTAGTGCCTTTTTAATTTGGGCATCGGTAACAAATCTGGCGATGCCCGTTAAGGCCCCCAATAATGTCGCATCAGTAAAATGTTTAGGTGCAGTCGTATTTTTTTCCAGTAAATCGCCCTGTAAACATTTAACGACATCCCCCGCCTTTACCACGGGTAAGTTAACGGCTGAAAATTCAGAGGGCTCTTTGCTTTGCTTTGACGAAGGAAATAAATCTTTCCAGCCATTATCAATAATATCTTTTTGTTTGCTGACAAACAGACCCGCCGAGACTTCGGTCTTAATTTGTTTATCAAGATATTCAAACGCAGGATAAAATTGCGCAATATATTGCCTCGCTACTAACTCGTAAATCTTGGCTTCATCACCAGACAATACCCCGGTAGGCTTGTTTTTTGCGGTCGGAATGATTGCATGGTGGGCACCTACTTTACTGTCGTTCCAGACTCGGCTTTTTTTTGTCAAATCTGCCGACTTAAGTAGGCCTGCCAACTTATTTGAAACACCACTAATGGCTTTAGTCACCAAAGGCACATCGTTTAAATGATCTTTGGGTAGATATTGGCAGTCTGATCTGGGGTAAGTTATTAGCTTATGTTTTTCATATAACTGCTGACAAATGTCTAACACCTGTTTCGCACTCATGCCAAAGGCTTTAGCAGCAGATATTTGCAAACCCGACAAGCTAAAAAGTAGCGGTGGTGGTTGCTGTTTTTTATCTTGGCTGACCTTGATAATTTTTCCTGGTTGGCCATTTATCCGCTCAATAACCTTAAGGGCCAGTTGTTTTGATACCACCCTTTTTTCATCATCCATGTAAGGTTCGCAGGCTGCACTGGGTTGCCACTTTCCTTGGTAGTGAATGCCTTCTTTTGTTTCAAGATTGGCAATCACTTCATAAAATGGTTTTGAGACAAAGCGTTGTATTTCAAGATCGCGATTAACCACTAATCCCAGAATAGGCGTTTGCACACGCCCAATTGAGAGCACTCCTTGGTAGCCCGATTTTTGCCCTTGCAAGGTGCAAAGTCGAGTCATGTTAAGACCATACAACCAGTCGGCTCGCGCTCTCGCTAGCGCTGACACAGCTAACGGGATGTAATCTCGGTTAGGTTTTAAGTTTTTAACCGCTTTGGTAACCGCAGCGCTATTCATATCACTGATTAAACAACGCTTGGCATTGCTAATTTTTGTTTTTGAAGCTTTGCAATAACTGATCACTTCATCAACTAAAATTTGCCCCTCCCTATCAATATCACCGGCGTTAACCAGTGTCGTTGCTTGTTTGACTAATTTTTTGATCACCGCCAATTGCTTTTTAGTTTTGGGCTTAGGTTGCAACTGCCACTGACTAGGGATTATGGGGAGGTGTTCAATCGACCACTTTTTGTATTTTTCGTCATAAGCATCAGGTTCTGCTTGTTCTAACAGATGCCCGATGCACCAGGTCACAATGTCTCCATTGCTTGCTTGGATATAACCATCATGCTTTTTAAGTGGTTTGGGTAACGCATCGGCCAACGCTCTGGCTAAACTTGGTTTTTCAGCAATGTATAAAATCATGACTTATGATACTGTACGAAAAAACAGTATCATAGCAGAATTTATCCACACGGTGCAAAACAATCGCCAGACTCAAGCGTCATAACTTTGGCTGACTTGAGCCTGAGTTTTACTCCAGTAATGATTTAACCACAGTGAAAAGATAATAATAAGGCCACCTAAACTCAGCCGCATTAAATCAGCTTCACGATTCCAAATCACAATATTAACGATTAAACCTGCTGGCACTAGTGCGTTATTCATCACAGCTAAGGTGCCAGAATCAACCAAGGTCGCGCCTTTATTCCAGAAAAAATAACCAAGACCCGAGGCGAAAATACCAAGATAAACTAAAATGCCCCATTGGGTCGTGGTGGTCGGCAATTTGCTGCTATCGCCAAAAATTAAATACATCGGCAGAGCAACGGCCAGCGCGCCGACATAAAACAAACCAAAGATACTCGCTTGATTAATAGGCTCAGGCTGTTGCTCCATAATGCGCTTATAAGCAACTTGACCAATGGCAAAGCTTAAGTTTGCACCTTGCACAATCAAGAATCCGGTAATAAAACCACTGTTAATACCTTGGTACTTAATGATCATGGCACCGATCACAGCTATCACAGCGCTTAACAAGAAGGCTGGGGTAAAACGGCGCTGGCCAAAATCATAAAGCAAGGTGACATAAATGGGTGTTAGCACAGTAAATAGCAAGACTTCTGGCACGCTAAGATACAAAAATGATTGATAATAGAAACAATACATTAAACCCAGTTGAAAGGCGCCAACACCGGCAATTTTAAGTGCCAATTTAACACTGAGGTTTTTGAGCCTAATAAAGGGTAAAAAGACCAAGCCAGCCAACGCGATTCGGCTAGCGGCCGAAAACCAAGCGTCAACTTGGCCCGCAAGATAAACACCAATTAAACTAAATGAAAATGCCCATAACAGGGTAACTGCGCTTAAATATTTCATATTTCTCGTCTTTATATTAATTAATAAAACCATGGTATTGGTAATGCTCTACCCAAGCTGGTAATCATAACAAGTATCATTTAGATTTCAATGCCAGCGTGGCAATCTCGCTAGAATTTCAATACAGACTATCTCCGTGGGTATACTGGGGTATAGTATACTTATCGAACTCAGGTCACCGCACTATTGCTTATTTTTCTTATTGCTTATTTTTCTTATTGAAAATTTGGGTTATTGAAATAGTCCGTTATCGTAAAATCTTATTCATAGAAAGTATATTGATGAAAAAATCTATTACTATTGCCAGTTTTAATGTCAGCATGGAAGCGACTAATTATGCTGGTCGCAATGACCGTAATTTGTCCGCTCAGTTATTAGCAACTCAGTTAGCCAATAATAGCCAGCAAATAAAAAATATTGCTCAGATAATTCAAACTACCGCACCAGACATTATTTTACTTAACGAGTTTGATTACATTGACGATGCCAGCCAAGGCATTGAATACTTTATTAAGCAGTACCTTAATATCGCTCAAGGCCCTTATCGAAATAAGGACAAAAATAAAAATTTAGCGATTGATTATCCCTATTATTACTACGCACCGGTTAATAGTGGTCAACCTAGCCCTTATGATTTAACGGGCGATGGCAAGGCAACAGGCGTCATGGGCGATGCTTGGGGGTTTGGTTTTTTCCCGGGGCATTATGCAATGGTTTTACTGTCGCGTTACCCGATTGATGTTAAAAACATTCGGACCTTTAAAAGGTTTAAATGGGCCGATATGCCTAACGCTTTGCGGCCAATCACTCCTAATAGCGGTGAGTTTTTTTATGGTGATGAAATATGGCAGCAATTTCCACTTTCCTCAAAAAGCCACTGGGATGTGCCCGTGCTCATTGATAATGAGGTAGTACATGTGCTGGCTTCTCACCCAACACCACCCGTTTTTGATGGTCCAGAATTACGTAACCGCTGCCGTAACCACGATGAAGTAAGATTTTGGGGGGATTACATTTCGGGTGATACAGCTGATTATATTTACGATGATAACGGTATATACGGCGGCCTATCGCCTAATTGCCGCTTTGTAATTGTCGGCGATTTAAACGCATCAGTCAGTGACGGCAACTCCCACCCCGATGCCATCGATGCCCTGCTGACTCACGCTAATATTAACGATGATCGTATTCCACAAAGTGCTGCTGCTAATGAACGTGCTGGTACCAAAACAGCAGCGCTAACCGCTAAGTATCATACTGCTCAATGGGGGTTGCGGGCTGATTATGTGTTGCCATCACGTGGTGGGTTTCAGGTGATGAACAATGGTGTATTTTGGCCAACAAAATCCACCAGCGAATATCAACTAATTAAAAAACGCAGCAGCTCTTCAGACCATCGCTTGGTCTGGAGTCAGCTGCAACTAACCTCGCTTTAACTGCTGTTTGGCCCAACCCAATGAGTCCAACGGCACTTGTGACCAACCTAGGCGCTGACAAACATCAATAAACTCATTGTCTAGCGGCGCTTCAATCTCAATTGGCTGTCCGGTCACCGGATGGACAAATTGCAACTGGGCAGCATGTAACATCAGGCGCCGGTATCCAAAGTGTTCTCTTAAGTAACGATTCTGTGCACCATCACCATGGGTTGTATCGCCTAAGATTGGATGGCGTAAATGCGCTAAGTGCCGTCTTAGTTGATGTTTTCGGCCCGTTTGTGGCGCTAAGGCGATTAAACTAAAGCGCCCAGCTGGATACTTGCCGATTGGTTGAGGAAATTGTGCCACTGCAACATTGGCCCAATCGGTTACTGCCTCTTGTGGTTCTTTATCTTGCTGGGCCTTTTTATCTGCGATTTTATCTAGTTGCTCTTTTAACGCATAATCGAGTGTGTCTGCACCCTCTAAATAACCCCTAACAATTGCAATATAACCTTTGGCAACACGGCGCTCGCTGAACAAGTCATTAAGCTGGCGTGCTATTTCACTCGATAAAGCAAACAGTAAAACACCAGAGGTAGGTCGGTCCAGCCGGTGAATCGGATAAACATACTGACCAAGCTGGTCGCGCAACATTATCATCGCAAAATGTGTTTCTTTACGGGCCAAATACGTTTTATGAACCAACAAGCCCGAGGGCTTATTAATCGCCACCATGTATTGGTCTTGATAAAGAATTTCAAGAGGCTGGTCAAACATCACTCTTGCGCTGCAAACAAAGCGTCTAACTTAGCGATAAGGGACAGTAATACATCACTTTCAAAAGAAACCTGCTTAAACGACTCTTGTGCCATCGGTAAAATTAACAGTTTATCAGGTAAGGGTAAATCAGAAGCGATCAACATGCCCATCTTTGGCAACAAGATAAACTCTAACCACTGGGAAAATGTTAAGGTATCACAACAAAAAGGTTCTTCGCTGTGTAATGCCTCTTTGGAAGGTGTGGTACTTTGCCATAAATCTAATCGGACCATTTCCTGATTGATTTGTTCTAATACTTGTTCAACTTGCGCTGCTTGTGTCATCTTAATTCCAATTATTTACCAGAAAAATATACCCGTCATCATTGAAACCGCAATTTTATTAGTTATATATGGAGTGACAATGATTTGGGGCTTACATAGCGCCCATTCTACGAGAAAACATCCTTATTACCAATAGTCGTTAATGATTGCTACAATAGGCTAACTTTTTTTCGTGGTACTTTTTTCGTGGATAATATCAACTCTATTAGTGAATTTCTGTTGCAAGCAGGTAGTCAATATCGAATTTTTGATATGGGACGTCGAGTTCAAAAAATATCGACTGAGTCATTTTTAGACTTTGAGCATGGCAATAGCCCCTACCCTTATCCTATTCAACAACATGCTTTAGTCGCGGTGCTTTTTTGGAATAAAAACCACAATGACAATCACTATGTGTGGTTTTTAAAACTACCTCTTGATGAGCAAGGGTTATTAATGCAGGCAGCTCGCAACCAGTTCTTGGAATTGGTGGTAACGGCTTTAGGCAATAGCATGCAGCAACAACCGGATAAAGAGCAGCAATCCGCGCTTGATCATAATCCGTTAATCTTTAAACCATCGCAGCAAAAGCTAGCAGCATTTACTAGCCAATCTCGTTTGGCGATGGAGTTGCCTGCAAGTCAGTTTATGGCACCAGCATTGAAATATTTGTCCGATAAAGCCAATTATCAACAATGGCAAGAGTTAGGCTTTCAAGGTTTAGCTGACATTGCGACCCGTTTAAATGAAAATGATAATCTACAGGTTGTAGCCGATGCAATTCTATTGCTGCCTAGCGAACCTTTTTGCGCGCTGTGTTGTTGCTTAGAAAATAGCGCAATTGAGCCTGAATTAGCGACGCCATTATTAAAAATTCTCAATGATGCATTGGCGTCAAACAATATTAGTATTGCAATTCATGCGTTAAGAGCGCTTTCTCACAGCGCAGATATCACACAGCAACAAACGGCTCTTGAGCTAACTCTAACCAGTGAGCAAATAAAAGAGCAACTTGATATTGTGATTATCTTGGCTGGTCGTTATTGGTCTGTATTAGACAGTACCGAAACGGCGGTTCGTTTTCTAGAAGCCGTAGTCGAAGTGAGTACAGAGCAAGATATTTTTAATCAATTATTTGGTGATTTGGTAGCGATCCCACAAACCAGAAACCACTTTTTAAACGCATTACGTCATCCACAGCGCAGCAATAAGTTGGCGACGGCTATTGCTCAGTTAATTGGCGGCTAACTATCATGTCTTTATTTGAAATTATCGCATTACTGATGCTTGGTTTAGTAGGTTGGTTATTCTGGCAAACTCGTTCGATGGCTGAATTAGCAAAACAAGCGGTCAGTGAGCATTGTGATAAATTTGGATTACAGTTGCTGGCGATTGCCCGAATAAAGATCAAACCCTCAAGAAATCAGCGCGGCCATTTTTGTTGGCGTGCGACTTATCAGTTTGAGTTTAGTAGTGATGGCGAGAGTTTTTATTTAGGTTATCTGGTGATTAATGGCGCGACTATTATAAACATAGAAACTCCTGCGTACCGACAGCCTTAATTGAGTTCGGTGAGCTGAGTTAAAGTGAGTTAATTTCTTAAAAAAAAGACAAAAAAAAGGGTACGGCGATTAACGTCATACCCTCATTAGTTCTGCATAGTTTCGAGCAAATGAATCGCCTTAACTTCCTTTGCACGGTCACTCCTTAGAACCCTCCCCTTACTACATCCTGTAGCCAATCCTTCATTTGCCATCTAGCAAGTCCTTTCCTTCCGCGAATGTTAATCTTCCTTGATTAACTACAACGACTCCAGCGTTGGTCCTTACCAAATCCATGGCTGTTAATCTTCCTGACTAACCGCAACACATCCTGTGTTCGTCCTTACCTTTTCCTTGGTTGTTAATCATCCAGATTAACTGATAACACGTCCTGTGTTGTCCTTACTCAATCCCTGATAGTTAATCATCCCGACTAACTGATAACACATCCTGTGTTGGTCCGTACTCATTCCCTGATAGTTAATCATCCCG
>Ga0209292_1004994_pt1 | contig 13727 bp, 11 predicted proteins | sample GOMGulsemesocosm_2_FD_184634 | JGI IMG/M metagenome (GOLD analysis project Ga0209292, IMG submission 184634) | Methane-oxidizing microbial communities from mesocosms in the Gulf of Mexico - GOM9C Gulf of Mexico (SPAdes) (version 2) | ecosystem: Environmental > Aquatic > Marine > Cold seeps... | reverse complement strand
AGCAGCTAGAGAAATATTTAACGAGTGCTTTTAAGTAACTTAAATATTGAAGCAATAAAAAAGCCCGCAGTTACATAACTGCGGGCTTTTTAAATTAGATAAATGAACTATTTATCTAATTTACCGATAAAGCGATAACCTTCACCATGAATTGTGCTGATCAACTCTTGAGTTGTATCATCACTTTCAAAGTGTTTACGAATACGACGTATTGTAACATCTACAGTTCTGTCGTTTGCGCGAAGCTCTCTGCCTGTCATTTGTTTAATAAGCTGCTCTCGACTAAAAATACGACCTGGAGAGTCCAACATTAAGCGCAAGGCACGATATTCACCTTTAGGCAAGCGTTTAGAGTCACCAGCTGGAGAAGTTAGGCAGCGGCTGTTTTCATCTAGTTCCCAACCGTTAAACGTAACTACGCCATCAGTGCTTAATTCACTTTCATCATCTGAACTTGAAGTACGTGTTAATAAGTTACGAGCTCGAATTGTTAATTCACGAGGATTAAATGGCTTAGTAATATAATCATCAGCACCTATTTCTAACCCTAAAATACGGTCAACATCATTGTCACGGCCAGTTAAGAAAATAAGACCAACATTTTTTTGTTGTCTTAGTTCGCGGGCTAAAATTAGGCCGTTTTTACCCGGTAAATTAATGTCCATTACAACTAAGTTGACATCATCATTTGCAGATAGCTTATCGTGCATATCTTCACCATTAATGGCTTCGACAACTTTGTATCCCTCAGCTTGGAATAAACTAACGAGATTGAGTCGTGTGACATCTTCGTCTTCTACGATTAGAATGACTGGTGTTTGCATCATTTGTAACCTTTTGGAAATGTTTAGTTTACAATTAATAATAAAAATGTTAATCGTTTGAATATCTAGCGATTATAGGTGCTTATCGATTTGTTAACAAGTAAAACTCGTAATAAGACGACTAAATCGTTTTAAGCACTAACGCGCTATTGAGGATGAAATTTTACTAAAGCAAGTAATCGAGACTCTATCTTAACTTGGCTTTGGGATAATTTAGTTTTGTTAATAAAAATCCTAACTTTATTCCCTTTTGGTATTAATGCGACTAAACCTCCTAAATCTAAAAATTCCAGGGTTTCTCCGATCACAACTACTTTCGAGCTTATTTTGTTAATCCATTGTTTATCAATTTTACTTTGTATATTTTCATTCAAGTATATGATGTTACAACCTTGATTAAGTTCCGTTGTTTTATCAATATCATCAAAAAAAATGATGGATATGGGAGGCGTTTGAGATTTTAAACCTTCCATATTATAAAGGAACTTTCCAGGGCCTTGTTTTTTATCAAAAAAACAAAAATTCATATTGCTTAAAGAAGGTGCAGGGAAGGTAATAAATTTTGACAGTTTAAAAATGAAAGCTGAGCGCACTTTAGTGATATCTTCAGCATAAGTATTTTTAGGTATAAGAAGTAGACTACAAAATAATGCAATTAATAATGAGTTATTAAATAAAAGATTAATAGACTTCATTATTATATCTCCCCTTCAATTGGGAAGGTAATGATAAAGTTAACTCCTGTAGAGCCTGTGTTATTTAGGCTGATTCTACCTTTAAGTGCTTGAGTAACAAGGTTGTACACTAAGTGCATACCTAAACCGCTACCACCTTCACCTCTTCTTGTTGTGACAAAAGGATCAAATATTCTATTTCTGATATTAGCAGGGACACCTTTACCATTATCAGTATAATTTATTTGGCATTGGCCCTCATCTATCTCGACTTTTATTGTAATTAAGCCTGAGGTTTTTTCATCAAATGCATGTATTAAAGAATTTTCAATTAAATTTTGTAATATTTGATGTAAAGGTCCTGCTTTAGATTGAATCTTGAGAGATTCTGGGCATTCGATAATAACTTGATGTTGCGTCAGGTTAATATCTGCTTTCATTGAAAGTAGCACTTCATTAATTAAATCATTTATATTAAGCATCAAGTTGCTTTCAGTATCTTGATCAACTGCAACTTGTTTAAAGCTAGATATAAGTTCAGCTGCCCGGTTCAGACTGCGATAAACTAACTCTAAATTTTCTATACCATCATTTATAAATCGTGAGAGTTGTTTAGATGTGAGTGTTTTATTATCAAAAGCTGATTTTATTTCAGAAAGTTTATCTTTTAATAAAGTAGAGCCAGTTACCCCTAAACCAATTGGTGTATTAACTTCGTGAGCAACACCTGCAACCATTTGCCCTAAAGAGGCCATTTTCTCATTCTCAACGATTTGATTTTGATATTGATGCATTCTTTCTAAAGTATTTAATAGCTCTTGATTTGCTTCTTTTAAGGCTATTGTTCGGTGATTAACTTTTTCTTCTAAATTTTGATTTAATAGTCTAATTTCTTGTTCATCTTTTTTTTGTCTTTCTAGTTGAGCTTGTGTACGTGAAAATAATACATTTAAACTATGGCTAAGTTGATTTAACTCTAAAACATTGACTTGAGGTGCTCTTACATCGTAGCTTTTATTTTTAGAAACATCTTGTACTAAAGCGCTAAGACCTTCAATTGGTTTAGATAATCGGCGCTGAATTCTCAAGCTAAGTATAAATACAACAATTAGAACTGAGAAAGCAACAGAAACATCAATTATTAATTTATCTTTTATATAGGCATTTAAAGCCGATAAATCGCCCCGAATATAGACATATCCTTGTATGATTTCCTCGAACATAATGGGTCTTATAACATCGATATAACTACCAACAGATTTTGGCGTGAAAGGTGCTTGAAGGTTATTTATTTTAGCTGGAATAGGGGGGGTGTTAGGAGCATTATAGCTTGTAAAAAAAGAAGTTTTATTGGTGAAATCATCGATTTTATAAATATGAATGTTTTTTATTTCTTTTACAGCTCTAAAGGCTTTTAATCGGGTTTCTTCAGTATCTTCATCATCAAATAATAAGCTTATTTGTGCGTTAAATGCTATTAGGTCAGCATAAGTAGTTAATTTATTAACCGTTATTGTACGTTGTTTTTCAATATCTAAGTAAGTTGAAACAGAAACGGACAAGATCAAACAAAATGCTGTAATAAGCATTACAGTTCTGATCAAAGCTTTTTTTATACTAATTATTTGGCCGTATCTAGGCATATTAAACTAAGTTAGGTCTTAAATTAAAAATATCTCCTTTGATGTTAAGATCTAACTTAGCAATAGGCAATAAAAAAACTAATTTGAAGGGATTTATTTCTTATTGCATTGGTAAACAGTAAACTTATTTGTTTTAGCAACCGTTATATATTGATTATAACTTTGCTCTAGATAAGGTTGGTACTTCAAAAAGCTATTTGCCACGATAGTGATACTACCTTTTGATGATAAATGTAGTTTTGACTTAATTATGAATTGTTCACTAATGTCGTAATCAGTAGATAATCCCGTATGGAAAGGTGGATTACTGACAATATGATCATATTTACCAGACACTTTACTTAAACCATCACTTAATAAGCAACAGCCTTTAACATTGTTAGCTGCAAGGGTTAATTCAGTTGCTTTTGTTGCTAATGCACTTACATCTAAACATGTAAACGATAGTTTAGAGTTCAAACTGCCAAGATAAGCACTGATAATACCTGCACCACAACCAAAATCTAAAATATGGCCAGATTTAGGAACTGGCATTGTTTCTAATAATAACTTTGTACCAAGATCTAACTCACCATGGTTAAATACACCTGGTAAACTAATCACCTTAATCGTGTGTTTGTTAATTGTTAGCTCAAAAGTCTTTTGATATTTATTAATATCAAAATTAGGTTTATGTTCTAATCCATTAAATTGATATAAAAGGCAGTGTCTTGCTGAGTCAATTTTATTTGATGTTTTACTGAATGATTTCATCTGTTTTTCAGATGATTTCACACCGCCTTTATTTTCACCAACAACTAATAAACGCGTTTCATCAGATGAAATAGCGCGAATATTATCTAACATCATTAAAGCTTCAGATTTTGCTTTAGGGTAATAATAAATAATTAAATCAAAAGGTTTATTGTTTTTATCATATTTAGGTAACTGTATGCCTAATTGGATATTACAATCGCTAGCATTTTCTTCAGATGCTTTAGTTGCAAAATTACTTGTGAATGCAGTAAGTGTTTTACATGTATCTAAAGCATTTAACTGTTGTAATAAACCATCTTGGCAAAAGTTTATAACCAAAACTGAGTCAGCTTCAAGTGAGTGCTCATTGCGTAATAATAATTTACTTGGATTTGTAAGCTGACTCATTTAAATTACTCCACTTTCTCAAACATAAGATCCCATACACCATGACCTAATCGGTGACCACGTTTCTCGAACTTAGTCAGTGGTCTAAAGTCAGGGCGAGGCATATAATCATTGCTTTGAGATTGGTTTTTGAATTTATCTGATGAATTCATTACTTCAAGCATATGCTCAGCGTAATTTTCCCAATCGGTAGCCATATGGAATACACCACCAACTTTTAATTTTTTACGTAAACTTTCAACAAATTCAGCTTGAACAATACGGCGTTTATGATGACGTTTTTTATGCCAAGGATCAGGGAAGAAAAGTTGCACACGTGATAATGAATTGTCTGCAATACAGTCAGCTAAAACTTCAATTGCATCATGTTCATACACGCGTAAATTAGTTATTCCTGCAACATCGGCATCTAATAAACATGCACCGACACCTGGGCGATGTACTTCTATACCTATAAAGTTCTTATCCGTTGCATTGGAAGCCATTTCAACTAATGATTTTCCCATGCCAAAACCAATTTCTAATACAACATCATTATCATTACCAAATGTCATTTTGTAGTCTAATGGACCGTTTTCATGCATTAGTCCCATGGTTGGCCAGCTTTTTTCTAGGGCATTTGCTTGACCATTTGTTAAACGGCCTTCACGTTTTACAAAACTACGAATAGTTCTAATATATTTGCCACTTTCTTTTGCTTGCTCTAATCGAGTTTGATCTTTTTCACTCATTTTTGGTACCAACCATATCTTCTGCCTAAATTCGGTGGCGTATTATCCCTGTTAGCTTCCTTTGGCACAAGTAATCTCTTGACCTTTTTCTTATGAGTTATAGACTGACGAGCATTATTTTGAATGGGGTTTGGCTAAGTTGGAATTAACATCGGTAAAAAGTAAGTGGTTTTCATCCAAAGTTGTAGATTGGTATGCGTTACATGGTCGAAAAACTTTACCTTGGCAGATCAATAAAACCCCTTATAAGGTTTGGGTTTCAGAGATTATGTTACAACAGACTCAAGTAATAACCGTTATTCCTTATTTTGAACGTTTTATGGCAAGGTTTCCTGATGTTGAATCATTGGCAAATGCAACTGAAGATGAAGTATTGCATTTATGGACTGGTTTAGGCTATTACGCCAGAGCGCGAAATTTACAAAAATCAGCAAAAATAGTCCATGAGCAGTATAAAGGACATTTTCCAACCGATATTAATGAAGTAATCGCTTTACCTGGCATAGGTAAATCTACTGCAGGCGCTATATTGTCTTTATCTTTACAACAGCATCATGCAATTTTGGATGGTAATGTTAAGCGTGTTTTAGCCCGTTTTTTTATGTTGGATGGCTGGTACGGTAATAAAGCGGTAGAACAGCGATTATGGCAACATAGCGAAAAATTAACGCCTAAAAATAATGTCACTGAATTTAACCAAGCCATGATGGATCTAGGTTCAAGCTTATGCTCTCGCGCAAAATTTGATTGTGAACCCTGTCCTTTAAATTCGAAGTGTTTGGCTTTTAAAAATGATGCTGTAAAGCAGTATCCAAACCCTAGACCAAAAAAAGAAGTACCGAAACGAAATTGTCATATGCTTATTCTTAAAGTAAAACATCAACTATTATTAGAGAAAAGGCCAAGTGAAGGGATTTGGGGCGGTTTACACGCCTTTTTACAATTTGATGATGAAACTAAATTACAAACTTACCTTGCTCAACAAGGGATAGAATATCAAGCACAATACTTAGATTCATTTGTACATATATTTACCCATTTTAAATTAACCATAAACCCGATCGTTATTGAACTTGATGTACATCCAGATGTGATAAATGATAATCAAATAATTTGGTATGATATAAAATCTAAGTCTGAAGTCGGTTTAGCGGCACCCACTAAAAAATTAATAGAATTATTTTAGTCTAAACATTAAAATAGATTTATATTTCGAACTTCAAAGAGAGTTTATATAATGTCACGTACCGTATTTTGTCAAAAATTACAAAAAGATGCAGAAGGTCTTTCTTTTCAACTCTACCCTGGAGAGCTTGGTGAAAAGATCTTTAATAATATTTCAAAAGAAGCATGGCAACAGTGGCAGCATAAGCAAACGATGCTGATCAATGAAAAGCATTTGAATATGATGGATAATGAACACCGTATTTTTTTAGAAGAACAAATGGCTGGCTTTTTGTTTGAAAATAAAGAAGTTGAAATTGAAGGTTATAAACCTCAAGATAAAAAATAACTTCATCTTACTTAATACAATTTAATAAATAAAATCCATATTAATATGGGTTTTATTTATAGTTAAAAATGAGCGAATAAATAGTTAAAACTCACTAAATTCGATAGAAGAAAACTCATCTTTAATGTTCATTTTAGAACGCATTGTTGCCAATCTAGCTCTTACGCCACCCATCATAAGTGAAAATTGAGAGTTCAACTGTAACTTAGAGAGGATAGGTTCAAGTTCAGCTTGCCATACAGTCACCCAGCCAACATCAATAGAGCCTTGAAGATAATAAAACGATTCACTTTCTTTATCCTGTAATGCTTTTAATAATGCCATATTATAAAAGTATGAAGGATTATTGGTTTTCTTGGTGACATCATTTTGTAAAAAAGATTCAAATTCCAAAATAATTTCATCAGCTTTTGCTTTATTCCCTATCGCTTTATACGCATAGGCTAAATGTGCAATCCCTTGGCCGTGATCTTGGCTATAAAAATCGGTTTTATTATCCTGTTGGTGTAATACTTCAAGCGCATCAATTACTGTTAAATAATCTTGTTCATAATAGGCTTTTTCACCTCTAATAAAGTTACTTTTGCTCATTTTTTTATGGCTTAACTGTATCGTACCTAATAGTGAGAGTGCTTCTTCACGTTTACCCTGACTTGCTAGTAATCTAACCGTCAAAAAATCTATTTCACCTTGCGATATTATATTTGGATATGATTTTGAGTATTCTATCCATTTGTTAGTTAATTCTGTACTACCAATATCAATTGAAGCCTTAATTAAGCCTTTCAAAGCTTCTTTATTCTTAGGATCAACGTCTAGCGCTCGGGTGAACATTTTACTCGATTCATCTAAACGCCCTCTATCAGATAGAATTTGGCCTACTAAATTATATGCACCAGGATAATAAGGATCATTGGCAATAATGTGAGAAAAAAACGTCATTGCTTTATTTTCTTCACCTGCTTCATAAAATCCCCAAGCGACATTAAATGCAGCCACTGATGATTTAGGGTCTAACTCAAACGCTTTTTCGAAGTGTTGATGTGCTAATTGTTTTTTACCTTGCCATTTAAGTAAAGAGCCATACCACATATGAGCCATGGCATAATTTTCATTAAGTTTTATTGCTTTTTGAAATGATAATTCAGCATTTTTCACATCCATTTTTGAAAATAATAAACCTTGAGATGCATAAGCTGCGGCTAGCTGGTTATTAATTGCTAACGCTTTATTAATCGCTTCCTCAGCATTTCTATTTGCAGTATCTCTCGACAAATCGCCATATAAGGCAAGTAATAGATTTGCATCCGCAATACCGACATAAGCTCTTGCATATTGATTATCTATAGTCGTTGCTAAAGTAAAATGTTCTAATGCTTTTTTAATAGATAAAGCGGTTCTGTGGCTTAATTCACTTTGACCTTTACCATTTGCTATCATAGCTTCAACATTAGTTGTTTCAGATAAAAATTTAGTGTGAGTTGTTGTGCCAAGTAACGTTTGTGTCATTTTATCTACAACAGAAGTCGCAATTTCATCTTGGATTTGAAAGATATTTTTATATTCGCGATCGTACGTCTGGGACCAAAGGTGCTCACCAGTGGAAGCTTTAATAAGCTGAGCTGTTACGCGGATCTGATTTGTCGTATCACTTCTCCTAATACTACCTTCTAAGATAGTATCAACGCCTAACTCTTTGCCTATTTCGGTAATTGTTTTATTAGAAACCCCTTTATATGCGAATGATGATGTGCGTGCGGTTACTTGTAGCTTTGGTATCTTTGCTAATAAATTCAAAAGCTCTTCAACCATTCCATCTGCAAAATACTCGTCATTAGGATCGTTACTAAAGGCAACAAAAGGTAAAATAGCAATGGTTTCTTTGTTTATTGATACAGTCTTATTTGCATCTAAATCGGATATAATTTGAGGGCTAAACTGAACATCGTCCAAATCTTTTTCAAAATAAAGTTGTGAGCCAGCTGTAATGATAAAAACAATTAATAAAGAGCCAACAACTGCGATGGTTGTTTGTATATTTGTCTGTGGGCTACTTTTTTCTTGGCTGTCTTTTGAAGCCCAAACAATACCATGGTCGGTAAAATTAAATAGCCATGCGAATACTAAACTAATAGGAAAGCCAGAAACAAAAATGGCGAGTAATAAGGTCATAAATGAATCAGGCAGGCCTAAAGCAGGCACACTTAAATCCGCTATTTGGATCAAAGGCCAAGCTGATACCGCATATATAGTGGCAACTTTGAATACTTGCCTTTGCTTAAGTTGTTCAGAGAAACTTTTCACTTATTCTCCCTTTTGATTATTGCTATCCATAAATATATTTTAACGATTACTCTTCTATTGCAACTGAACCAGTTACAGTATTGATTATTAATTTACCTGAACCATCACCAGATACAAAATTAAGTTTCTGTTGATGCATAATAGATTTATCTGGTAAATCTTTAGTAATTTTATTTTTAATTTCACCACCAAATTGGCTTTCTAATTTACAAGCAGCATTGAGTTTGCCAATTGTTTTATATTTGATATCGCCACTGACACTCGTTAATTTGATATATGCTTTATCTTTTAACTGACCTTCAACAAAAGTTTTACCAGATACATTTTCTGTTTTCAATATTTTTACATTATCAATTTTAGCAAAAATTTCCCCTGCCATAGATTTCGCATATGCTTTTGAATATTCGCCCGAAAAATTTAAAGTACCCGTGACGGATTCAACATTTAAAACACCACTTGATTCTGTAATGTTAATATCTCCACTGACTGTAGAAACATTGATTTTTTGCTCTACTTCATTGATGACTAAGTCACCGTTAATAGTACGTCCTTCAATACCAGAGCTTAAATTGTTAAAGATAAATGAGGTATCTACACCTTTAAACCATAATGAGGTCGTACGAGGCATAAATATTTTTAAATCACTGCCATCTCCTGAATGAGAATCACCTTTCATTTTTACTTTGATATAAAACTTATGACCTTTATTTTTTATTTTCAGTTCTTCTGCTGAGTCGTCTATTTCACCTTGGATTTTGACTATATTTTTATTCCATCCAATAACTTCAACATCCCCTCTTAAATTATTGATTAGCAGATGCTCGAGCGATTTAACTTCAAAAGTTTTATCAATTAATTCACCAGCGGACACATTAGAAATAAATGTAAGCGTAAACAATAAAAATACAATTTTCAAAAATGCACTCCAGGATAAAAATTTAGTTTCAATATTAAGTATACAAATATATTCAGGTTATAAAAGTTTAAAACCGTTAGCAGATGTTTCATTCTTGAAAGTCACAAGATATAAACTACTCTAAATTAATCACAATTTTTTACCAGTAATAAATTAATGATTGATTACTAATGTTAAAAAAGCTTTAATAAAATAAAACTAAATTGAAAGCTTTATGAGTCATAAAGCTTACAATTTTCAGTAATAATAAAAGATGGATTTTAAGGAGTAGTATTTATGTCGCTAGACATTACTTTTAGCTTACAAGACAGTGATTTAGAATACTTTCGTGATGTCATGCGAAAAGCACAGTCGGGTGTTGGCAATTTAAATGAAAAAGATATCCTAAATAATGTTCGTGCTCTATCTAGTGAAATTAAAACAGATGTACCTGAGTTTGTATCATCTAGATTGAAACAACTAGAAACTTTAGTTGCAATGATAGAGGATTCAGAGTGGAAAATCCCATCTGAAGAACGTAAAGATGTCATAAGTGCACTGGCTTATTTTAGTGAACCTGAAGATTTAATCCCTGATCATATTCCGGTCTTAGGTTTTTTAGATGATGCAATTATGATTGAGCTAGTTGTTGCTGAACTAAAAGATGATATGGAGGCTTTTTTAGAGTTTTGTGATTATCGCTCTAGGGAAGAGGGAAGAAAAGACCCTGAAACGATTACACGTGAAGAGTGGCTAGAGTCAAAACGTAAAGAATTACATGGTAGAATGCGTTCTCGCCGTAAAAGTAGAGGCGGCAGAGGTTTCTCATTTAGAGTGTTCTAGGTATTGATTAATATTTACAACTAGAAAAAGGTGAACTGAGTTCACCTTTTTTATTGTGTAATAGCAAATTTATGAGTCTAGCTTTTGATTAATAAACACTTTAACTTCAAAATAATGTTGCTCAAGTTGATCAAATATATGCTCTACCATATGTGCGTCAGATGATTCTTTATTCGCAAGTTCTTCTAGGTTTTTAGCCGTTTCAGATAAAATATTGGCGCCTATACTTTTAGCTGTTGATCTCAATTGATGTGCATTATTTATTATGCTTTTATTATCTTCAAGTGTAACTGCGAGTTTTAAATCAGTCATAAGCTTTGAGCTATGCTCAATAAACATATTTAGAAAATGCGCATGCTGAGATGTATCTGGCCCAATATAATCAGCTAAAGCTTGTTCATTCAGTGTTGGTGATACCGCTTTATTAGGATTTATAGGAAGCCATTTATTTAAAGTGCTTTCTAATAAGTTTAACTCAACAGGTTTAGTAATATAATCATCCATACCTTGAGATAAACATTTATCTCGCTCTCCTTTAAGTGCATTCGCTGTTATGGCAATAATAATGCTCTCTTTTTTCATATCAGTTCTGCTAGGGCCAATCTTTCTAATTTTTGTTGCTAAATCATATCCTGACATTTTAGGCATATGTAAATCTGTTAATACCAAAGAGTAGCTCCCAGATTGCCACATTTTCAAGCCTTCTTCGCCATCAGATGCTATTTCAACTCCATAACCCAGTAAATGAAGTTGATCACAGATTACTTGTTGATTCATCATATTATCTTCAACTAATAGGATCAGTTGATTATTAAGGCGAGCTTGTTCTATTGAAGGATATTGATTTAGTGATTTTGCCATTTTTATATTTTTTGCTTGATGTAACCCTGCTGCTATAAACAATGAATTAAATAAGCTTTCTTTACATAGTGGTGCAGCATTAAGATAAAATATATTCTTAAAAGTAAGCTTTGCCTCCGTTAATTTACTCAAAACGATAATTTGTTGGCTGTTGTCTTCTAAAGAAATACTTAATCGTCTTAATGCCTGATTTACCGCAGGCATAGAATTTATGCCATCTAATAACCAAATTAGACTTTTTGTATTATGCCAAGATTGTTCGGTTTTTAAGTCATGTAAATAAATTACTTCAGCATCTAAAAATTTCAAATAACTATTTATATATTCACTTTGTTTTAAATTTTTGCTAAACAATGCAATTTTTTTACCTTTAAGGCGGCCTTTGTCTTTTACTTTACTTGTTCCATCAATCGTAAATGGTAAAGTAACAATAAACTCACTGCCAAAACCTAAGTCGCTAGTTACCTTTATTTCACCATACATAAGTTCAATTAAGCTTTTACAAATAGATAAACCTAAACCTGTACCACCATATTCACGGGTAATGCTTGTTTCAGCTTGATTGAAAGGCAAAAATATTTTGGCTAATTGCATTTTATTCATGCCTTTACCATTATCTGAAATCTTGAACTCTATGGTATGGTGATCATCACTTTTATTGGCTAAAGAAACATGAATACAGATTAGACCTTGCTGAGTTTTAGTCGACTTAGTAAATTTAATGGCATTACTACATAGATTATAAATAACCTGTCTCACCCTTACGATATCACCCGTTACAGAGTCAGGAATGAGGGGATCAATATAGAGCTCTAATTCAAGGTTATTTTTATGGGCAATAGATGAAAGTACTTTGGCAACTTCTTCAGTTATTTTGATAATAGAAAAATTTTTCTTTTCAATTTTTAATTTACCTGCTTCTATTTTAGAGAAATCAAGAATATCGTCTAAGATACCTAATAATGAAAATGCAGAATCACGAATAATACTGCTTAGCCGATGTTGAGCGCCTGTTAAATCTGTATGGCGTAATAAATCTATTGTGCCTATTACACCATTCATAGGTGTGCGTATTTCATGACTCATCGTGGCTAAGAAGGTTGATTTAGATTCATTTGAAAGTTCAGCTGATTTTATCGCTTTTTCTAGCTGCTCGGTTCTAGACGCTACTTGAATTTCAAGATTAGAATGCAAAGCTTGTAAATCAAGTTCAATTTGAGCATGAGATTCTTCTTGAGTTTGTACTTTATTTAACAGCTGATTTATTAAAATCGAAATTTGCTTTAAACCTAAGCCTATATCTGTTGAAACAGTGAGCCTAAAGTCTTGCTTTTGAGTGATGAGGCTTATTTCATTTTCAAGCTGTTGAGTACTATTTTTTATTGTTTTACTCAAATAACGAGGAAATATAAACAACAAAATTAGACTAATTAAAAGACTGACAGCGAGCATGATATAAAAAAGGTTATTATTTGGCTTATGAACTGCTTGTTCTATTACTAAAGTACCAATGATATTTTCGTTTATCTTTAGTATGTGGTGCAACGTCATTTTTTGATCTTTTTCAATGGTGTGATTTTTTAAAAGACCTTTGGCAGCTCCCTTTGACGTTTGACTGATTAATTGTAATGAATCTGTTTTTGTTTTTTTAAACAAAATAAAATCTAATTTTGGATTAATCGCTTTGGCAGAAAATAATATTTGAATAGCTGTGTTGTAACCGAATCTAGTAAGAGAATTTGCCAGTGGAGTGTCAATTTTATTGGCTATATTTTTAATTTCTGATTCTAAGTAATGATTACTTTTTTTTGGAATTAAATAAGTTGTATAAACAGTGGAGAAAATAAGGACAGATAAAAGAATAAAATATATAAGATGCATAACTTTTTTAGGTGAAAGTGCAGCTGCATTCATATGTACGCGAATCCTTTATTATTAATGAAAGCCTATTATTAGATATAAGATAATAGCATGCTTATTATTTATTAAAAACGACACTAATTATTTTGTATGGTTTTTTGTCAAATTGATGCCTTATTAAGCTTTAAATCATAACCTTGATTGAAAACTATGCAAACAAAAAATAGAGTGAAAAAAAAAGTTGACTTAAACAAGCAAAACCAGTTTAATACGCCGCACACCAAGACTGCTGTAAAGTTTGTTTGGTATTGCCTCGATAGCTCAGTCGGTAGAGCAGAGGATTGAAAATCCTCGTGTCCGTGGTTCGATTCCGCGTCGAGGCACCATTTTTATACTTTTAGTAAAAAGTAGTTGTGATTTAGTGTGCCGACTTAGC
>Ga0209292_1004990_pt1 | contig 13741 bp, 12 predicted proteins | sample GOMGulsemesocosm_2_FD_184634 | JGI IMG/M metagenome (GOLD analysis project Ga0209292, IMG submission 184634) | Methane-oxidizing microbial communities from mesocosms in the Gulf of Mexico - GOM9C Gulf of Mexico (SPAdes) (version 2) | ecosystem: Environmental > Aquatic > Marine > Cold seeps... | reverse complement strand
GGTGTTGGTGTATAGCCCTCATATTTCGCCAGCGTTATTGGCGAAATAAATAAGCTGCAACACATTAAAATCAAAGCAAGAGTTTTCATTAATTTAAACCTATAACAAAAATAGTAGAAGATTAATGACAGTGTAAAAGATTACCGCTTTTAAATATAGCGCTTATGCGGCGCTAACAAAGTGGTTGGTTATCTTAAATTTCGATTAAATCGCTTCTACTCTGACTTTAATCGCTATTTTTCTACCTGGATGAGATTGGGTTCTAGTAGAGAATAATTCACCTTGATAACGATAGGTAACTTGATAACCAACTAATGTTTTAACTGGCTTTCGTACCACACGACACTTTTTATGAGATCTATAGTTTTTTCGACCATAATGAGAAACTCTGATGTCATTTCCTATAGCGGCTCCGACAATAACACCCGCTAATGTACCAGCATTTTTTAATCGAGTGTTTTTAAAAATTCTATTACCGACAACGCCTCCTATAGTGGCACCAACGACAGTAGAAACTGCTTGATCGTCATGGTGTGAATATCTTGATGACGAGTACGTTGAAGAAGAATACTGTGATGGGTGATCATGGTTACATCGGTCACTATAGTCTTTTACATAACTTTTTTCATAAACAGGTATCACTTCAACGACTTTACCCTTTGCATAATAAGTCGAATGCTTTTGATGATGAGCCTGTGCAAAAGTTGTAATTGAGAATAACGCTAAGATAAAAATAATTTTGTTAGAACTCTTCATTTTAATGTCCAGCAATAAGTTTGAACTTTAGCTTAACGAGCTTTTGCTGAACCTTAGCTGAACAATAAAATTAAATATTTGTCCGCCTATAATAAGGCTTTCAGCTATTTTGACATTTTTTTACAAAGTCAAACAAAGTCACTACATACTGTTCAGCCTTTGTTCAGTTAAATTACGTTTTAATGAACACAACTTAGCAACAAGCAATTTGGAAAGGGAAACGTAATGAGCATTCATCAAACCAAAGACAAACAAATATCATTGGCACTTTTAAGTGTATGTTTTAGCTTCTCACTACTCGGTAGTACTTTAGTTTCAGCCGAAGAAATTAGGAAAACCAGCTCTTATGGTGCAGAAAAAAAAGTGTTTACCGAACAATTTCGTAAAAATTACGTCGAGCAGAATAAAATTTTGCTATTAAGTGACCAAGTTATTGGTAAATCAACGGGTAAGACAAGAAAAGAAATTCAACTGCTAAAGCAACAATTAGTAAAAACGAGCAACAAGACGGACGCAGTGAAAGGCGATAATTTAGTGATGCAGAAGTCAAATTCATTTAATCATGAATTTAGTATATATGACGCCCATAGTCACTTGATCAGCGATGACGATTTCGATGGTTTTTATCAAACCTTTAGCGTGACCTTTGATGCCGATTTTTACAATTATCACGGTTATGATATTGCAGAAGTTTATGCAGAATTATACTTAAGCCAAAATGGTGGCCCTTGGATCCATTATTTTACTACAGATAATTTCACGCTACATTCAGATAGCAGTACCGATGATTATGAGGTGATCACCACATTATATGAGGGTTATCAGACCGATCACTATGACGTATTGATTGATTTATATGAAGTGGGTTACACAGATGTTGTCGCCACCATTAGTAGTGATGATACTGACGCGTTATACGCTTTACCTTTAGAAAGCGTTAATTTTGATTACTATGAAGAAGTTCGCCACAGCCATAGTGACGGGCATGGCGGCAGCATTTCATTCATCGCTGTATTAATATTATTAACTGCTGGATTTCGTCGGTATGTAAACCTTAAAGCTCAATAATCATTAGCATATGTGACCTTTCAGATAAAACAAAACCCTTTTATGCTCGTCAGCATAAAAGGGTTTTCAATAATATTCTACTAAATATGAAATTCACTTAACCTAAGGTATTTTCAGATAACCTAAGCTATTTTCAAATAATCTTTAATAATTTCAGCGCCGTTATCAGCTTGGATAGGTTTAAAGATAAATCCTGAAACACCACTTTCTTGACATTGATTGACCAATGCTTGATCCGTTACAGAAGAAAGCATAACAACGGGTACATCATGACCATTAGCACGTATAGTTTTTAAAGCTTCGTCACCATTCATTTCTCCCATAACCACATCCATAAACATAAAGTCTGGTGATTCTGTAGTGACTTTTTCTACAGCGACGCTGCCATCGTCAGCTTCAATTATATTTTGATAACCTAATTGATTTAGGAAGCGTTTTAATGCTTTTCTAATCATTGCACTATCATCAACCAATAAAACTTTACTCTCTTTTGGTAAAGGTGTTTTATGAGGATTAGCAATGCCTGTGCTTTCTTCTCGTTTACTTGTACCCGTTTGAAAATTTACATTTCTTACCAATAAATTAAAATAATAACGGCCAACACCTTCAACTGTAATAGGCACGGTTACTATTTCTTTTACATTGGTTAAGAATTTTTCCATATCATCAAAGTTATGGACAAAGTATGGGCTAGAGAAATTAAACTCTAGATTATGACGACTTAATAAATCGGTCGAACGACCAACAATAGTATTGCCCCATTCAGCTAAAGCATTACTCAATTCCTCATTAATTTCAGTGTAATCATACTTTTCATCAAACATGGTCTGACAAACTGAATTACCAATAGCAATTGCGGTTTCAGGATAATGGTGCATCATGATAACGCCATCAATACAACCAGTTACGTCTGAACAAACGGCATAACCTTTAAATCGAAAGTCTTCCACTTTATCCATGAAAGAATCGCCTGAGCTGCCACTTAAATGTGTCATTGCTTTTAAGCTAGCAATAGATTCGTTAATAAATGGATGTAAAACGACTTTATAAATAGTTTCTACTGACATAAATCAAACCCTATTTTTATTATTTTTGTTTATTGTTGCGCAATCTTCGCAAAACAAACTACTAAAGCCTTATCCGCATTGCAAGGCTTTAGTCATGAAATTATGTTGGTTAATCTAAGTTCGAGATAACTATTATCTACAGATAGAGACGTAGTAGCAAAAAGGCCCCGCCACTTATTGCCAAGGTTAAATAAACACTTTTAGTTTTAATTGAAACTAATACTGCAATTGTCGCCGCTATTAAATAAGGGTTGTTTAAGTTAATAGCCAGCCTATCCTCTCTAATAAAAATTATCGGCACCCATATCGCAGTTAAAACAGCAGGAGCACTAAAGCTTAAGAAGTTCGATAACTTAGCACCAATTTTTATTGGTAGACTGGGATGTAAAAAACAATACCGTGAAAAAAAAGTAATTATCGCCAATAAAAATATCGTCATTAATGTCATTAACTTGTTCCTTGTTCTTCTGATTCATTAGTTACATTGTTATCTATATCACTTTTCTGTCTATTGGCCTTTCTCGCTAATATTCTTGTTGTTAAATATCCTGAGTACATTGCGATAAGTGCCGATAAGACTAATGATAATTGCAGAGTCAAAAGTTCGAATATCACTGAACAAGCCCCTGCGACACAAACGGTAACCAAAGCAGGTAAGTTAGTAATATTAGGTATGATCAGCGCAATAAAGGTAACAGCAATAGCGAAATCTAGACCCAAATTGGTTAAATCGGGTAAATAACTTCCCGCCACAATGCCGATGATATTCCACAACAACCAAGATAAATAAAAACTGCCACCAGCACACACACCATAAGCTAGCCTTATTTGACCTTTAAAGGCTTTCTTATTAGTTGATAATGCGAATAATTCATCGGTCAATAAAAAGCCGATTGAAGCCCGCCATTTCAAAGATAAACCTTTTACTTTCTTCCTCAATGCTAGACCATACAAAAAATGTCGTGAGCTAATTATAAAAGCGGTAAATAATATTGTGATTAAGGGGGTATTATTTGCCATTAATTCAATGACAACCAACTGTACTGCTCCTGCGTAGACAAGTGCTGGCATTAATAGCGCTTCAAACACAGAAAATCCACGCTGTATAGCTAGCGAACCACATAAAATCCCCCATGGTATCACCGCTAAATTTAGCGGTAACATGTCAAAGAAACCTTTTTGAGCAATATTAAAATAGAGTTGTTTTTTGTTCATTTATAAGATGACTTAGTTCGGTTAATAAGATTGAATATATCGATCCTAAACGAAGCAATATGAGCAGGCTTGTATGATTTTGCGCTGAAAAAATTTAGGACAGCTAACTTCTTACTTGCTTTGCATAACTTGCTGGTGCTATACCCAATGCTTTTTTAAAGTAGCGATGAAAATGGCTTTGGTCATGAAACCCCAATTCAACCGCAATATGGGCGACAGTAAAACCTTTACGCAATAACATTCGTCCCTTATGCAATCGTTGCTGTATTTGATAGGCATGGGGAGGCAAACCATAACTTTGTTGAAACTGTCGAACTAAATAAAAAGGCGTTATACCACTTAATATCGATAATGATTCCAGGCTAATATTTTGTTCTAAGTTGTCATGTATAAACTGCTGAACTAATGCCATACGGTCATTACAGCGAGAAGGTTTTTTAAGTTTTAACCTTGCACGGCTATGTTTAACCATGAGTCGAGTTAAAACACCATACAACATGGTTTCACGTAACAAAGTATTGGTAGAGTTTGATAGTAAATTAAAAAGTACGCGCAACTCATTCGCCATTTGATGATCTTCAACGACTGCCTCAGGGAAAAAAGGGGCAAAGTCCTTACCATAGCCTAGGTCTAAGGCCAATTTAGAAAATTGCTGCTCCAAAGGATACATACCTTGATAAGACCAACCATCATCTGTCGCGGCTTGTCCTGTATGAACATCGTCAGCATTAACAAAAATGATACTGTGCTTTGGCGCCATGTGCGATTGCCCAGAGCGAAGAAACTTTTGTGTCCCTTGTTCGATAACATTTATCGCATAACCTTCATGACTATGCTTAGCAAAGTTTCGTTGATGATAGCTTGCATTAACAATCTCAAGCCCTCCCAATTCATGGTGAAACTGATAGTTAGTATGTTCTTTTTTCAAGTTCCCCCCTCTTTACAATCACAATAATGCCGAAAGTTATGCTGTGTCAAAATGATGAAGCTTAACCAAAACAATCTTATTAATATAACTTAATAGGTGTGAAAATGTTTGTACAAAATTGCACTTTCTCTTTTTTAATTTAATATCACCTCGAATCAAAATTGTCGACACAATCAAACCAACCATTGCATAATGGCAAAATAAAGAGCAAAATACAGGCTATTGTCGACAATCTAGCCATTTAAAATGAATTATCAAATTTTCGGAACTATCAATACATTATTTATTTTTGTCAGTTTATATGGTGTTTACTTGCAATTGAAAAAAATATGGCTGAGAAAATCACAAGGGAAAACACCTGGTTTGGTGACCGATGTATTATCTACAAAACAGTTTTTAGTGAGTTTTTTGGCTTATCTCTCCTTTTTTATCTACGGCTATAGCATAGAACCTTTTAATCACTTTATTGTTTGGCCGCGTTTAATTGCTTCATTTTTGGTCTTATTAATTTTGATCGAAATTTGGCAAGATCGTAAAGAACGACAAAGCTTAACCTCAATGTCGTTTGCGATTATATTCCTCTTGCTCAGTATGATGGGTTTGATACTTTCACTATTTTTTGATCAACTTCACTTTGAAGATCAGGGCAAACAAGTCTCCATCACTTTAATTCTGATGATCTCTACATTTTTAGCCTTTGGTTATTACAGTCAAATTAAATTGATATGGCAAAGTGGTAAAACAGGTGCCGTCGAGTTAAAAATGAGCCAAACGATATTAATGATGGACGTGTCGACAATTGCTTTCGCTTTAAGTATGGGACTAAAAAATGGTTGGCCTTTAATTGTGCTTGCTATCGTTTCTGGCAGCACTAAAATCATTATCATGTATTTGTTCAGATGGGTAAGAATAAGTAATAGTGCAAAGAATAAACGTCTAGCGATACAATAGTGATGCTTTTCCCTACTTATCCCTCCTCCTTATCAAGCTAACCTCAGTTAAGACGTGCTTTCAACGCGGTTTCGACCAGATGTTTTTGCATGATAAAGCAAAGCATCTGCTTGCTTTATCGCCAGGTTAATCTCATCGAATGCGTGAGCCATAGTAACACCAAAGCTCATGGTTAGCTGTATATCTATCGCATTATCGACTGTATTATCTTTTTCTAAGTAGTGAGATTTAGCGATTAGTAGGCGAATTTTCTCTGCAACCATGACGCCACTTTCAATCGACGTTTTCGGCAACACTAATAGAAATTCTTCTCCACCGGTTCTAATAGCAAAATCACTTTCTCTAATATGCCCTTTCAAATAATTTGCCATGTAACACAGCACCTTATCACCTACATCGTGGCCGAAATTATCATTAACTTTTTTAAAGTGGTCGATATCAGCAGCTACTATTGTTAAAGGAAAATTATTCATTGGTGATTGTTTGGCTTCATCGAAAAAAACAGATTCTAAAAATCGTCGGTTTGCTAAACCCGTTAAAGGGTCCGTATTCGCCTGTCGTTGTTTTTCAACATTAATGTCGCAGAGTTCTTTTTGGCTGTGATAGCGAAAATATTCCGATAGAAAAGCGATGAGAATTGTAATAAGAAAAGAGGCGATAAATCGACTTATCTCATTTACTCTATACTGAGCAATTAAGAGCTCTGGGTGATATAGCAAAAACGTGATTATGGCAAAAAGCAGTAAATTAACAATTAATCCATAGCGATAATTCAGTAAAGTAAAAAAAACCAAAGGGAATGGATACATCCAGTACAAAGCAGTATTTGCATAACCACCACTTACTAGTAGCTCCAACATCAAAAAGGCGATACAGGCACTACCTATATAACAGGAAATATAAAAATTATTGATAAAGTGAGAAACTACCGCATTACTAAAAATAACGATAGCACTAACAATTAAAACCCAAGAAAGTACTTTATATTCCGAATTATAATTCTGTGCGGCAAAAAAAAGTATCACTAAGCCGCCAAAATAACTGGCAAAATATAAGACAAATTTTTTGCGTTTTAATTCGATGTCTTTACTTGATTTTACATCTAGAAAACGCCGCCATAAATTTGATTTCATATATTCTCTAAAGAGGACTGAGTGATATATCTAAATTGATTGTAATGTCAGTATAGTCAACCAACTGTTTTAACGTAATAAAAAATTTAACTTTCAGTAGTAAGCTAGGCAGTTAACTTTCTGTTAGACTCTTAAGTTGTAAATATTATGTAAATTCTAAAATAACTTACAGAGAAGAAAATGAATAAAACCTCGACACTTTTACTTTCAGGCATAATGGCTAGTTTGATGCTAGCATGCTCTGGGCAAAAACCTAACAAAAACGACAATGTTTCAATTGCTAATCAATCAGTAAATACAATGACAAAAATAAAATACCCTATTACCAAGAAAGGCAATGTAGTTGACACATTTTTTGGGACTGAAGTTGCTGACCCCTATCGATGGTTGGAAGATGATCGTAGCGAAGAGACAGAAAATTGGGTCATCGCACAGAATAAGACAACCTTCGACTACCTTGATAAAATCCCATACCGCGACAAACTCAAAAAACGATTAACTACCTTATGGAATTATGAAAAAGTAGGCGCCCCTTTCAAAGAAGGTGATTATACTTATTTTTACAAAAATAACGGGTTGCAGAATCAATACGTTGTTTATCGTCAAAATAACCAAGGTAAAGTAGAACTATTTTTAGATCCAAATACCTTTAGTGCTGACGCAACTACTTCCTTAGCTCAACTAACATTTTCTAAAGATGGCTCTATTGCTGCTTACTCAATTTCTGAAGGCGGAAGTGACTGGCGTAAGATTATTGTCATTGATGTCGATACTAAAAAAGTACTAGAAAAAGCATTAGTTGATGTTAAATTTTCTTCTATTTCTTGGTATAAAAATGAAGGATTTTATTATTCAAGCTATGATAAACCTGTCGGCAGTGAGTTATCAGCAAAAACTGACCAGCATAAGCTTTACTACCATAAACTAGGCACGGATCAACAAAGTGATACCGTTATATTTGGCGCTACTGAAGCCGAAAAACATCGATATGTAAGTGGCACAGTAAGTGACGATAACCACTACTTAGTCATATCCGGCGCTATTTCAACGTATGGCAATAGACTATACATCAAAGATTTAACCAAAGAAAACAGCCCATTAGTTACCATTTTAGAGCACACAGAGTCTGATACTTATTTAGTTGAGAATGAAGGCAGTAAATTATTTTTGGTGACCGATTTAAATGCCCCTAATAAAAAAATTATCACTGTGGACGCTGCTAGCCCTACCAGTGATAACTGGGCTGACTTTATTCCTGAAACTGAAAATGTACTTAGCATCTCAACAGGCGGTGGATTTTTCTTTGCGGAATATATGGTAGATGCTATTTCGAAGGTAGTCCAATACGATTATCGAGGAAAACAAGTTAGAGAAATAAATTTGCCAGATGTTGGAAGCTCTAGTTCTTTTTCAGGAAAGAAAGCGGACAAAATCTTATATTACTCATTTACTAATTATAAAACGCCTTCAACGATCTATGCTTTTAATACTCAAGAAGGAAAGTCTTCAACTTATAGAAAGTCTGGTGCTAAATTTAACAGCGAAAATTACATTTCTGAGCAAGTTTTTTATCATTCCAAAGATGGTACAAGAGTTCCGATGATAATTACCTATAAAAAAGGCATTGAACTCGACGGAAAGAATCCAACACTTTTATACGGTTATGGTGGTTTCAACGTTAGTTTAACACCTTCATTTAGCGTAACTCGTGCTGTTTGGTTGGAACAAGGCGGCATATATGCTGTTGCTAATCTGCGTGGTGGTGGTGAATATGGTAAAGACTGGCACGATGCGGGGATTAAACAAAAAAAGCAAAATGTTTTTGATGATTTTATTGCTGCGGCAGAATACCTTATTGAGAATAAGTTTACTTCGAGTGAATTCTTAGCGATAAATGGCGGCTCTAATGGCGGATTACTCGTTGGTGCGGTTATGACTCAACGCCCAGACTTAATGAAAGTTGCATTACCTGCCGTTGGTGTGCTTGATATGCTGCGCTATCATACCTTTACAGCAGGTGCCGGTTGGGCATACGATTATGGTACAGCAGAACAAAGCAAAGCAATGTTTGATTATTTACATGCTTATTCTCCAGTACAAAACGTAAAAGAGAATATTGCTTATCCAGCAACTTTAATAACAACTGGCGATCATGACGATAGAGTTGTACCTGCCCATTCGTTTAAGTTCTCTGCTCAATTACAAACGAAACAAACAGGTTCAGCGCCGATGTTAATTCGCATAGAAACCAATGCAGGGCATGGCGCCGGAACACCCGCTTCTAAAACAATAGAGCAATACGCCGATATATTTGGCTTTACTTTATATAATATGGGATTTAAAGAACTACCAGCACCATAAATTGGAAAGCAATATAAAAGCAGCTATATGCTGCTTTTTTTATTGATTATCTAGATATTTTTCCCTGATTTTTGTTATTGCTCCTCTTTCATGAAGCCGCTCTAGCGCTTCAGAAAACAATTGAACAACCGCCTCAGGGGTATTTTTGTTAAAAGCGAAAGTAGAATAAGATTCATTCAAAAAATATAACGGTACAATGCTTTTTGTATCAATACCGCCTTTATTCATTTGGTAAGTAGTCACATCTTCCTCATAAGCTATCGCATCAACTCTTTTGTGCATCAACATTTGTAACATACTAAGTGCAGATGTGGTTTCGACTTGTTTAGCTTTAATATTTCTAATATCGAGCAAATGTTTACCTATGTCTTGTCTAACGACAGCAATAGTTAGATTATCAAAATTCTCAGAGGAGGAATTTTTAAGTTCCTCTCTTCTTTCTTTAAGCACCATAATAGATATTTTTGTTAAAAACGGTAATGATATTAAACGAAAATCTTTCTCTCTTTCTATTGTACTTACCATCGAAAAACCCGCGAAAGCTTGGTTGGTTTCGACATTTCTGTAAAGCCTAGCCCAAGGCATTATATGAATATCATCAACAGTTAATTTTATGTTAAGTTCTTTATAAACTAACAGCAGTACGTCGGTGAAAATGCCAACTAATTGCCCGTTTTCATTAATATAATTATAAGGCGGGTAATCTTCAGTTAACCATTGATAATTAGCCAAAGTTTGTCGAGCTTCTATTTCATCATTAGCCGTAACTAATGACGAGAATAAAATAAGTATAAAAATAAATGAACGATATATCATAGCTTTCCTATGTTCACATTGCATTAATTCAAAATGACTAACGACGAGAAACCATAGTTAAACACATATTCAAATGTTCTATGAAAAAACAAAACTGTTGATAATCTTCCTCATTAATTTCCGCTGATTTAGTGAACCTTTGGCCAACAATAATGCCTATGGTATTTTTAGCGATTTTAACCGGAGCTAAACAAACCACCCCTTTATCTATAAGTTTGGCAATGTCTTGGGTAATATAGTTGCGCCACTTCACCGCATGGTAATCATTTATTACCGCAGTGTTATCAGTTCGTATAAGGTAAGCAATAATATTTTCACTAGAAACGATATCTAGTTTTACTTTGAAAGAGTCATCTTCCGCACTGCGATTATAGGAAAATCTCGACTGCACCTGTTTTTTGTCACCGGTCAACATTAAAAACATACAACGATCAAATCCTATCGATTGAATCGCGCTCTTAATTGCCAAAGGTAAAAAGTCGTTAAAATCTTTGCTGGTTTGCGTTAATTTACTTAATTGTTGAATAGCATTTAATTGCGCTTTTTCTTTACTGATATGATTATCTAAGAAAGACGATTTTTGTTGGCCAAAATCATTAATTGTTGGCAAGGGTTTTATATAGCTAATTAACGAAGAAGCACCATAAGAATGGAGTAATTTAATCGCATGTGCTCTTGTTTGATTAATTTTCTCTCTAAGTTGCTTGGGGTTAACTTGCATTATTTTTCCAATAAATTCTAACAAGTCATTAAAGTCATGAATTGAATTAGGAGGTGATTCAATATAGCGACTCAATTTATCCGCGAAATAAATAATTTTCATTTCTACAGTCCGGCTTTCAGGGTTATCTAGTGATTTTTCTAAAAGAGAACCTAGATTCCACTTCTTGGCCAAACCAATACTTAATTCGTTAAAATTCACACCGATTAAATCGGTAGCGTAACGTTCAAAATCGAAAGGTGTTAAGGAAACTTCCTTGATGAGTTTTTCGCAAAGTTCATCACCAGAACTCCAAAAAGCAGTTTCTCCGATCCGATATAACATCGCCGCAAGGTAAACTTCTTCTTGGGTGTCATCGTTATAATCCGGCACCATCATCTTAGCCAACAATCCCGCATAAAATGACGTTGCCATCAGCTTTGTTAGTCTATTGTAAACTTCAGGACCTAAGTTTTTGCTTTTTAATAAACCTTCCAAGACTCTAGAAGTTAAGCAGACGTTTTTAACTGATTGAATACCTAAAATAACCGATGCACGAGATACAGTAGTAACCTTTGAAACACTTATATGTTGAAGATTATTAGCAATTTTTAACAGGCAAGAAGAAAGCGCCTGATCATGCAATATTGCCTGACTTAATTTAGGCAAAGAAGAAACATCATCATTGGAGAATTTATCGAGCAATTTCGCAGTAGAAGTAATAGCAGGTAATTCTTTATCTGCTATTAATTCAATCCATTGCTCAGCTGTTTTCTTTTTTTCACTTGTCATAAATAACAATTAGACCTTTGCGAAATTTGATTCGAATTTTAATCACTTAGTACTACCTAATCGAATCACTCTCACCCTGATTTCCAAAAGAGTTTTAATCACTATTCTTTACATAATAGTCTATTGATTTAAGAATGTACTTTTAAGCGGTCGAGTTAACAAAATAAATTTTCATTGTAATAGTGCACTTTTGTTATAAAATTGTAACAGCTTATAAAAATAAAACTAAAAGGTCCCTTGGCATGAAGCCCTTATTTACGCAATTAATTCTACTGCTTAGCTTGTGTTCATTCCCACTAACTGCAGCAACAAAAGTTGAAGATATTCAGTCTTTTACTTTAAAAAATGGTATGAAAGTCATTGTACTAGAAGATCATTCTATTCCAAACGCTAATATGTATTTATTTTGGAAAGTGGGTTCTAGAAATGAAGTTCCTGGTATTACAGGTTTATCACATTTCTTTGAACATATGATGTTTAACGGTGCGAAGAAATTTGGCCCAAAAATGTTTGACCGAACGATGGAAGCCGCAGGAGGCAGTAATAATGCCTACACCACAGAAAACTCTACCGTCTATAGTAATTGGTTTCCTGCGAGTGCTTTAGAGACTATCTTTATTTTAGAAGCCGATCGTATTGAACATTTATCGATTAGCGAATCGATGCTAAACAGCGAAAGAAATGTTGTGAGTTCTGAACGAACAACCGGTTTAGAGAATTCAAATTTCAGAGCAATTGCGGAAGAAGTAAAAGCTACTGCCTTTCGTGCCCATCCCTACAGCTGGTCGGTAATAGGACATGCATCAGATATTGAAAACTGGAATTTAGAAGATTTAAAGCAATACCATAAGACTTATTACGCGCCAAACAATGCGATCGTTGTTATCGCTGGTGATGTAAAAGTGGAACAGGTAAAAAAACTGGCACAGAAATACTTTGCCTCTATTCCAGCGCAACCCGCTCCGAAAGCAGTTCGCACTATAGAACCTAAACAAAAAGGGGAACGTAGAGTTTATGTAGAGAAAAAATCTGTCACAACTCCTAATATTATGATGGCTTATCATATACCAGAAACTAAGCATCAAGACTATTATGCTTTAGATATTTTGGCCAACATTTTGTCCTCCGGTGATAGCTCTCGTTTAAAGAATACCTTAATAAATACTCAACAAACGGCAAGTCGAGTATTCACTTACATGCCAGATTCAATAGATCCCAATTTGTTTTATATTTATGCCGTAGCAGCAAAAGATGTGTCCGCGTTAAAACTTGAAAAAGCAATTATTTATGAACTTAACCAAATAATTAAGCATGGCGTCAGTAAAGATGAATTACAAAAAGTAAAAAATCGTAAGACAGTCGATTTTCATCGCACCATGTCAACAATCGATGGAAAAGCCGATACGTTAGGTTCATACGAATTATATTTTGGTAATTATCAAACGCTCTTTTCTGCTTCACAAAAATACCAGCAAGTGACCATTGAAGATATTCAAAACGTCGCAAAGACCTACTTAATAAAATCAAACCGAACCGTAGGTGTACTCGCTTCACAAAAGGACAGTAGCAATGACGATTTATAAACAGTTTTTAATTTTGGTATTGTCTGCGATTTGCTTGCCCAGCTTGGCTGCATATAAATTACCTGACTATGAAAAAGTGACGCTTGATAATGGCTTAACCGTTTATTTAATGGTGCAAAGTGAAGTACCATTAATCGACATGAGTTTAGTTGTAAAAACAGGCGCAGTAAATGACAACAAACTGGCGGGACTTGCACGTTTGACGGCTGAAAATATAGCTTTTGGCACACAAAAACTCACTAAAAGCCAGTTAGATGAAAAACTCGACTTTATTGGCGCAAGTTTTTATAGTAATGCCAATCTTGAGTTTTCTAAATTGGCCGCTTCTTTCTCAAGTAAAGATCAATTACCCGTAATGAAATTGATGCGAG
>Ga0209292_1004987_pt1 | contig 13749 bp, 8 predicted proteins | sample GOMGulsemesocosm_2_FD_184634 | JGI IMG/M metagenome (GOLD analysis project Ga0209292, IMG submission 184634) | Methane-oxidizing microbial communities from mesocosms in the Gulf of Mexico - GOM9C Gulf of Mexico (SPAdes) (version 2) | ecosystem: Environmental > Aquatic > Marine > Cold seeps... | reverse complement strand
GATAATCATTGAGTCAATCCTGTTATTGATAGTATTCACACGCTTGCCGACACAGCAGGGGCAATATCAACCCTGCCACCCTATCCACAAGACGCGGCCTCACCACTGAACACGAAACGCGACTCAGCGGTCAAACAAATAAAGGTGCGAGCCATTATAGCCACCCAGCCTCGATATAACAGTGCCCTGCTGGCATTTTGTACATCGAGCCGCACATATCGGCCCCACGCGATACCCTACCATTGCCCAGCGCTACCATTGCCCAGTGCTACCATTGCTCAGTGTTATCGACGGTTTAACGCCTCGCTGGCACTTGGCCGCGCGAGGCAGTCAAATGGTTAGGTATTCAAATAGCGCTTGTGAAAACGCAGCTGCTGCTCGATAAAAGCGGCGACAAAGTAGTAGCTGTGGCCATAGCCCTCGTGCGTATTAACTTCCAGCGGATAGCCACTGTGTGCGGCACTGGCCTCGAGGTTCGAAGGCAGTAACTGCTCACTGAGAAACTCATCATCGCCGCCCTGATCAACCATCGCCGGCACAAAATGGCTGGTGCGGCGCATCAATTCCGTGGCGTCATACTCAACCCAGGCAGCCCTGTTTTTACCCAGGTATGCACTGAAGGCTTTCTGCCCCCAGGGACAATTGGTCGGGTTGCTGATAGGACTAAAGGCCGACACAGAACAGTAGCGCTCGGGGTTGCGCAGGGCGATGGTCAGTGCCCCATGGCCGCCCATAGAGTGACCGGCAATGCTGCGCTTGCTGGAGACGGGGAAGGTCTCCTCAATTAACCCAGGCAGTTCGTCGACGAGATAGTCATACATGCGATAATGCTCAGACCAAGGGGCCTGGGTAGCATTGACGTAAAAACCGGCGCCCTGACCCAAATCATAGGCCGCATCATCGGCCACATCGGCGCCGCGTGGACTGGTGTCCATCGCCACTATTGCCAAGCCCAACTCGGCCGCTATACGCTGAGCACCCGCTTTCTGCATGAAATTTTCATCGTTGCAGGTCAACCCCGACAACCAATAGAGTACCGGCACCACGGCACCCGTAGCCGCTTGGGGCGTCAGGTAAATAGCAAAGCGCATGTCGCACTTTATAACTTCCGAGTAGTGGCGGTACTGCTTGAGCCAACCGCTAAAGTTTTTTGGCTATTCAGATTTTCAAGAGACATAGGGGGTCCTCAACCCCACATCTGCTTAAGAGGCGGAGCAGTCAACAAAAAGATAGGAGGGAGCCCAAGGTTTAAAAAGGCTTACTTAGCGAAATGAATCACACTGCGAATGCTCTCGCCTTTATGCATCAACTCAAAAGCTTCGTTGACCTTTTCCAACCCCATGGTGTGTGTGACGAAATCGTTGAGTGGAATTTCACCGGCCAGGTAGCGTTCAACATAGTCCGGCAGCTCGGTGCGGCCTTTAACGCCACCAAAGGCCGAGCCACGCCAAACTCGACCGGTAACCAGCTGGAACGGACGCGTAGAGATCTCTTGACCAGCACCGGCGACACCGATGATGACCGACTCGCCCCAGCCCTTGTGGCAGCACTCAAGCGCCGAGCGCATGAGGTTGACGTTGCCGATGCACTCGAAGGAGTAGTCGACGCCGCCATCGGTGAGCTCGACAATCACATCCGCAATCGGCTTATCAAATTCTTTGGGGTTGATGCAGTCAGTTGCCCCGAGCTTGCGCGCCAACTCAAACTTACTCTCGTTGATGTCGATGGCGATGATACGACCAGCCTTGGCCATGGCCGCGCCAATCACGGCCGACAGACCAATACCGCCGAGCCCGAAGATGGCCACGGTCGCGCCCTCTTCAACCTTGGCGGTGTTCACGACCGCGCCCATACCGGTGGTTACGCCACAGCCTAGCAGGCACACCTCTTCCAGTGCGGCCTCTGGATTGACCTTGGCCAGGGAAATCTCCGGCAGCACAGTGTACTCAGAAAAGGTAGAGCAACCCATATAATGGAAGATCGGCTGGCCATCTTTGGAGAAGCGACTGGTGCCGTCCGGCATCAAGCCCCTGCCCTGGGTCTCGCGAATTTTCTGGCAGAGATTGGTCTTGCCAGAGGTACAGAACTTGCACTCGCCACACTCAGGGGTGTAGAGCGGAATAACGTGGTCGCCGACGGCGACACTGGTGACCCCAGAACCGATGCTCTCGACGATACCCCCACCCTCGTGACCGAGAATAACCGGGAAGATACCCTCTGGATCATCACCCGACAGGGTGAAAGCGTCCGTGTGACACACGCCGCTGGCGACTATGCGAACGCGCACTTCACCTGCCTGAGGCGGCATAACATCGACCTCCTCAATGCTCAATGGCTGACCTGCCCCCCAGGCAATGGCGGCTTTGGATTTAATCGTTTGTGCTTTGGGTGTTGCCTCAGTCATGGAAAACCTCGCTGGCATAATGCTCTGTACACGGCGCTAATTGTCGCCGCCTCGATTTCTATCTCCATTCTAGCCCCCACCACAGAATTGATAATCTTAATCTTTTGCAAATAACTATTACTCACATGTAATAATACCCCTCAGAAAAGGCTTACTATCTCAGTAAATATCATCGGACGAGGAAACCATGTGAAGTGGGAAGGCATCAGTGAATTTGTCCAGGTGGCCGAAGCCGCGAGCTTTACCCAGGCCGCCAAGCGTTTGAGCATCTCCACCGCTCAGGTCAGCCGTCAGGTCACCGCGCTGGAGCAGCGCCTGAAGATTAAACTCTTTTATCGCACCACCCGCCGCGTATCACTCACCGAGGAGGGACAATTATTCTACCAGCACTGTCGCAGCGTACTCGATGGTCTAGAGGAGGCCGAGCGAGCGGTTACCAATCTGCAAAGCAAGCCGCAGGGTAGAATCAAGCTCACCGCGTCAGTCACTTATGGCGAGCAACAGATACTGCCACTGGTGAATGACTTTGCACTGCTCTATCCGGACATCGAGATAATCGCCTCGCTGAGCAATCAGCGGCTGGATCTGGTTGACGAGGGCTTCGATCTGGCTATCCGCCTGGGCAAACTCAACGACTCCAGCATGATGGCGAAAAAACTGACCACCCGCACCCATCATGTCTGTGCCTCGCCAGCCTACATACAGCGGCATGGCACCCCTCACTCACTTTCAGAGCTGAGACAGCACAACTGCCTGCTGGGCACATTGGATTACTGGCACTTTCGCGAGAAGAGCGTCGAGAAAAATCTGCGAGTGAGTGGCCAACTGAGGTACAACAGCGGCCACGCGCTGGTTGACGCGGCCTTAAAAGGCTTGGGCATTGTGCAACTGCCCGACTATTACGTCGACCAACACCTGCAAACGGGTGCGCTCTGCAGCCTGCTCGAACCGCAGCGCGAAGCTGAAGAAGGCATCTGGGCAGTCTACCCACACAACCGCCAGCTTTCGCCAAAAATTCGCCTTTTAGTGGATCATCTCGCCGAGCGTTTGCGTCCAACACCCGTCACTACCCCAGCCCATCACCAGCCCACGAGTTAGATCCAGAAGTCAGCCCCACAAAAAAAGGCGCGCCCGCCATGCAGTCGCGCCTTTCCCCTTTAACTGCCGAGCTAACTTAGGTCATAGCAACAGCTTGCGAATATCACCAATCATCGACACATAGAAGGTGAAGAACTTGCCGCAATCAGCGCCGTTGATCGCCCGGTGATCGTAGGACACAGACAGCGGCAACATGTTGCGTGGTATAAATTCAGTACCATTCCAGATAGGTTTCATCTGCGCCTTGGAAACGCCCATGATGGCCACCTCAGGACAGTTAACGATGGGCGTAAAACCAGTACCGCCCATCGCGCCCAAACTTGAAATAGTGAAACAACCGCCCTGCATGTCGCGCGGCAACAGCTTACCGGCACGGGCTTTCGCCGCCAGCGCGTTGCTTTCTTCAGCCAGTTCCCACAAACCTTTCTTATCCACATCGCGGATCACCGGCACCATCAGGCCCGCTGGGGTCGCAACGGCGACACCGATATGGATGTAGCTCTTCTGCACTATGTGCTCGCCATCGGCGTGCATTGAGACATTAAAACTTGGCTCGGCCGCCAGCGCCGCCGCCGCCGCTTTGAGCAAGAAAGGCAGCGGTGTCAGCTTGATGCCACGCTTTTCCGCTTCAAGCTTCATCGACTTACGGAAGGCTTCCAGTTCGGTAATGTCAGCCTCATCAAACTGCGTTACATGAGGTGCGTTTAACCAGTTGCGCGTCATGTTGTCGGCAACGATTTTCTTGAGTTTGGTCATCTTCACCAGCTCAACATCACCGAACTGAGAGAAGTCGATCTCAGGTACCTGCGGAATACCCGCACCCTCACTCAGCTTGCCGCTGGCAACATCGGCCACCAACTGTTTTACGTAACCGCGAATATCATCTTTGGTATAGCGACTGCGCGGTCCCGAAGCCGGAACCGCTGACAGGTCAACACCCAGCTGACGCGCAAGCTTGCGCACAGAAGGGCCGGCGTAGGCTTTATCACCGCTGGCCGCAATGTGCGCCGGCGCAGGGGCCGAAGCCGTTGGACTCGGCGTGACCGCTACCGGGGCAGGCTTTTCAAGCTTGGCTGGGGCTTCAACAACAGCCGCCGCACTTTCCTCAACCTGCAACAATGCAATATCGGCACCCACGGCAACCTTGGCACCCTCAGCTACTTTAAGCTCAAGGACCTTGCCGGCGAAAGGCGCTGGGATTTCCATGGAGGCCTTATCAGTTTCCAGCACAATCAGAGAATCGCCTTCGGCCACCTCATCGCCCACCGCAACACAGACCTCGATAACATCAACACTGTCGGCGCCACCTAAATCTGGCACAGGCACCATTTTTTCACTGATGACTGATTCAACCAAGGCCGCAGGCGCTGATTGCTCAGCAACTTCAACTGAGGCCTCGACAACAACCACAACTGGCGCTTCTTCAATCACTGGGGCAGCCGTATCGCCCGCCACCTCCAGCTCTACCAAAGCATCACCCTCACCAATCGTATCCCCCTCCTTCACATTCAGCGACACGATCGTGCCGCCTTTCGGGCAGGGGATTTCCATCGATGCTTTATCAGTTTCCAGAACAACCAGTGACTGCTCATCCTCAACGCGCTCGCCGACTGCCACGCAGACTTCGATCACCTCAACCTTGTCAGCACCACCTAAATCCGGGACTGGAATAATTTCAATAGCCACAATCTCTCCTCATTATTCTCAGTCGCGAATTAACAGCTCATAGGGTCTATTTTATCGGCGGTAATGCCGTACTTCTTCATCGCCTGAGTGACCACCGATGCGTCTATCGCACCCTCCTCACTCAGTGACTTAAGCGCAGCAATCGCGACAAAGTGTCGATCTACCTCAAAGAAGTGGCGCAGTTTCTTGCGAGTATCACTGCGACCAAAGCCATCAGTACCCAGCACACGGTAGCTGCCTGGCACAAAGGCTCGCAGCTGCTCCAAGTGGGTCTTCATATAATCGGTTGCTGCAATCACGGGACCTTTCTGGCCTGCCAACTGCTCGGCGATGAACGGCTTGCGCGGTTCATTTTCTGGGTTCAACAGATTCCAGCGTTCGGTGCGCTGACCTTCGCGGGTCAACTCGTTGACACTGGTCAAGCTCCAGACATCCGATTCAACACCGAAGTCACTTCGCAACAGCTCCGCCGCAGCCTCCACTTCACGCAGAATGGTACCGGCGCCCATCAGCTGCACACGTGGCGCCTTCGAAGCTTTGCCCTCAACCAGTTTGTACATACCCTGAATAATGCCGTCTTCAGCGCCCACTGGCATATCTGGGTGCTTGTAGTTCTCATTCATGGTGGTGATGTAGTAGAAGCAGTTTTCCTGCTGCTCAAACATACGATGCACACCGTCCTGAATGATCACCGCCAGCTCAAAGCTGTAGGTTGGGTCATAGGTGCGACAGTTAGGGATAGTGTTCGCCAGTATGTGACTGTGACCATCCTGGTGCTGCAAGCCTTCGCCGTTAAGCGTGGTACGGCCAGCCGTGGCACCAATAAGGAAGCCACGCGCCTGCATATCACCCGCTGCCCAAGCCAGATCGCCGATGCGCTGGAAACCAAACATGGAGTAGTAGATGTAAAACGGAATCAGCGGGTAACCACTGTTGGTGTAGGCTGTCGCCGCCGCCATCCAAGCCGACATAGCACCGGCTTCGTTGATACCCTCCTCTAAAATCTGGCCGGTCTTGGATTCCTTGTACCACATGATCTGATCGCGATCGTGCGGCATGTACTGCTGACCAGCAGAGGTATAGATACCCAGCTGGCGGAACATACCCTCCATACCAAAGGTACGGGCTTCATCTGGCACAATCGGCACGACACGCGAGCCAATTTCTTTGTCTTTCACCAGGGTTGAAAGCTGACGCACAAACGCCATGGTGGTGGATATTTCACGCTCACCACTGCTCTTAAATTGCGCCTTGAAGGCGTCACGAGAGGGTGCTTTCAACACAGGAAATTCGGCCTTACGGCTGGGTACGTAACCGTTTAGTTCTTCACGGCGCTTGTTCATGTAGACCATTTCTGGGCTGTCTGGCGCAGGACGGTAGTAGGGGACACTTTCTAGCTCAGAATCCGAAATCGGAATACCGAAGCGATCGCGGAAGCGCTTCAGGCTTTCTAGGTCCAACTTCTTCACCGAGTGAGTCTCGTTCTGAGCCTCAGCCGAATCGCCCATGCCGTAACCTTTAACGGTTTGCGCCAGAACAACGGTCGGTTGACCTTTGTGAGCAACCGCTTCAGCGTAGGCCGCATAAACTTTGAACGGATCGTGACCACCGCGATTGAGGTACATAATGTCCTCATCGCTCATGTCTTGTACCAGCTCCAACAGCTCTGGGTACTTGCCGAAGAAATGCTCACGAGTGTAAGCGCCGCCGTTAGCCTTGTAGTTCTGCATCTCTCCGTCACAGACTTCGTCCATGCGCTTTTGCAGTAGACCCGTGGTGTCCTTCTCGAGTAGCTGATCCCAGTGACGACCCCAAACGACCTTAATCACGTTCCAGCCAGCGCCGCGGAAGACACCTTCCAGCTCTTGCATGATTTTGCCGTTACCACGTACCGGGCCATCGAGGCGCTGCAGGTTACAGTTAACAACAAAAATTAAGTTTTCCAGGCCTTCACGGCCCGCCAGAGAGATAGCACCCAAAGATTCTGGCTCATCACACTCGCCGTCACCGAGGAATGCCCAGACCTTACGATCGCCACGTGGCACCTGATCGCGGGCCGACATATAACGCATGACGTGCGCTTGATAGATCGCCTGAATAGGACCCAAGCCCATGGATACGGTTGGGAACTGCCAGTAGTCCGGCATCAACCAAGGGTGCGGGTAAGAAGACAGCCCCTCGCCATCAACTTCGCGACGGAAGCTGTCGAGCTGATCTTCGCTCAAGCGACCTTCGAGGTAAGAGCGCGCATACATGCCCGGTGAGGAGTGACCCTGAAAGTAGATCAGATCGCCCGGCTGCTCGCCGTCGTTACCACGGAAGAAGTAGTTAAAACCGATATCATAGAGGGTTGCAGCCGACGAAAAGGTCGAGATATGACCACCCAGACCCTCATCATTATCATTGGCTCGCATCACCATCGCCAGTGCGTTCCAGCGGATCAATGAGCGAATGCGGCGCTCCATGAATAAATCGCCAGGCATACGCTTCTCAGCGATCACTGGGATGGTGTTGCGATAGGGTGTGGTGATTGCAGCAGGAAGCTGAACACCGGCATCCGTTGCACGATCGGATAACTGCTTTAACAAAAACGCAGCGCGATCCTTACCACCGTGTCTAATAACCGAATAGAGTGCGTCAAGCCATTCCTTCGTTTCCAGAGAATCAATATCCTCTTGCATGCAAATCCCCTTAAGCTGTTTTCTTATTCCAATATCAGTGGGTGGCGCTCCAAGCTACACATGAGTATAGGCACTATTTTTGCCTTACTAACGCGTTTAAATACGCGTCCTCTCAATGCAACAACCAAGCCCAACGCAATAAAGCATTACCACATTAAAAAACCTTGTAGTATTTTTACACAAATAGCATTACTGAACAACTCGAATGGCACAACTCAATACAAAATCTTGTGAAAAAGACCCAAGACCACCAACTAAGCACAAAGACAGACGACATAATCTGTAGAATTACTACAAGAACCAATTGGTCACAGATAAATAGGTAATAAGATGGCCCAGGGAGAGCCAGGAAAGGGGTATAAGCAGCCCCTCAGAGAAGAAGGGCTTTTAAGGAAATAAGGCTAGGGGTAGCGGTAAGCACCTGAAACACGCTCAAGCTCTGCCGTGCTATTAAGCAACTTCGGAGTCTCGCCATCCTCAGGGCGGGAAACAGCATCGGGGCCAGCGCTAAACCAAATGCCGGCAGGGTGAGCCAATAGGGGAACCGCTGCAGACAAAAAGGTAGCCTCATCAAGCGCCTCCACCGCGGCTACTAACTGCTCTCTATAGGCTACACCATCACGACTATCAACAATTTCTTGCCAATAAAGTCCTGCTTGTTCCGCTAGGTTTTTAGGCTGCTCTTCAAGGCGACTGAGCAGTGCGGCCTTATGCTTGAGAAACTCGGGCATCCCGCCACTCTTAAAAGCTTGCGCCTGAGCCTGATTAAAGCCACTCACCTCCGCGATGAGCTCATCCACTTTAGCGGTAGGTGACTGCACCACAAACACACTACCGGGTACCGACTTCAGCCCCATACTCGACACAAATACGATATAACCCAGCTGTTTCTCGGTGCGCAAGCGATGGAAAAATGACGACTGCAGACTCTGTCGCAGCAATGCATTGATTGCTGCATCTTTCACTGAGTCCCCCGCCCCCTGCAAATAAAACACCACCGCCGCATCCGGATGGCTGGTTTTAACGTGCTGTTGCAAGGGTGCGCCGCGCAAACGAACGACACTGGCTTCGGGCATGGACACCTCATCGTCCGGCGAGCCATGCAGCTTGCTTTGCAACATGGCTCCAAGCTTGAGTGCCTCCTGCTCAAACACATTGCCGTACATCAACACCTTCAGATCCGCACCCATAAAAGCCTGCGCGACAAACTGCTTAAACTCGCCAAAACTTAAGGCATCGAGCGCGTCGGCCATCTCCAGTTCATGCCAATAGGGGGCATAAAGCGTTGCCGGCGCCATGGAAAACAACTGCTGATAAGGGGTTTTCTGTTGGCTATTGCGCCAGCGCCGCAACAGCTCCGCCTTCAACCCCTCAAAACGTGCTTCGGTAAAGCGCGCCCGCTGCATCACGCTGAGCAAGCGTTTCAGCAATAACCCCTGGCGGTCATTGTAGCCAGATACAGAAATATCAAACCCACGACTGTTCGCACTGATTTGATAGTGCAGCCCCGCCAGCGCCGCTGGGTAGGAGTATTCATTCAGAGCATCTGACGCCAACTCAGCAAACAGCTGCGCCTGAGCCGCAGTCAACGCACTTTGACCAACGATGGGGGATTTTACGCGTATCTTCATACTCGCTTTAGGCGTGCCAAAGCTCGTATCCTGGTGGTGCCACAACTCTAGCGGCCCTGTAGATTTCAACCGCTGCAAGCCTTTTGATACACCTAACTGCTGCTTAAGCCCTAGGCGTTTGGGAATAAAGGGATTTTTCTCCGGCAACTGCAACTGGGCTAAAAAATACTTAGGCAATGTCGCCGTCTGAAATCTCTGAGTACGAGCCGTATAAGGTGTCTCATAATAAGGAGAGCTGCTCTCCGCGTCCTGCAACCCAGGATCGGTAACAACACGTAAAACATTGTCGGGCTTGAGATAACGCAAATAGCGCGACACCAACCGCGCATCAAAGCCCTCGTGTAAGTAATCACCTTCGAGCACATGCTCAGGCGCATACTTATGTAGGTTATTAGCCAACCGACTTACGGTGTGTATCGGCTCAGATTTTTCTGCAAAATCAAACGCCATATCGCTGAGCTTTCGCTGCTCGTCAAAACGCCAGGCCTCAACCCCGCCCTCACGAACCTTTTGGATCATTTTGAAGGTCGTCGCTACAACCTTATCCTGCTCCACCAAACCCTCGGGCGTTAACTGAATGCTGATACTAAACGTGCCCTGATTGCGCCCGGAAAAACCGGCCCCAGCGCTCAAGCCTTCAGCCCAACCCGCTGACTTCAGCCGCGACAGCAGGCTACCCTTGCCCTCATGCCCGAGAATGTTACCCAAGTACTGCAGAGGCTTTTGGCGGTAATATTCCTCCACCGAAGGGATTGGGAACATCAAGGTTAGGCTCTGCTGATCTTTTATCGGCTTTATATCCACCTGAGCAGGCAGCATAGAGCTGCGAAACAACGGCTGATCCACAACACGTCGCGCCGCTGGGCGCTGCTCAACCGCCGCAAAGTGCGAACGCACCAAGCTCTCAAGCTGTTCCAAACTTTCGCGCCCAAGCAAGACCAGCGTCATGCGATCGGATGAATAGTGTCGCTCATAAAACGCCAACAAATCATCACGCACAGACGCCTCGGGGCGGTCGGCGAGACTATCCAAACTTCCAACACTGAAACTCGACAGCGGGTGTTTCTTATTCATTAGCTGGCGCAACACATCGAGCTGGCGGCGGTAACCGTTCTGGATCTTGGATTTGTATTCAGAGTCCACCGCATGGCGCTCACGCGAGACATATTCCGCACTAAACAACGGGGTCAGAAAAAATTGCGCAAAGCGATCCAACGCGGGCTCTAGGCTAGATGCTTCAACATCAAAAAAGTAGTTAGTGTGATCGTTGCTGGTGTAAGCATTGTGGCTGCCACCATTCTGGGAAATAAAGCGCTGATAATCATCCGCTTCAGGGTATTTTTCGGTGCCGAGAAACAGCATATGTTCCAAGAAGTGCGCCAAACCCTGTCGATCACGGGGGTCATCACCACTGCCGACCGCAACATCTAGAGCCGCCGCAGCTTTATCGGTACTAGGGTCTGAAACCAACAGCACCTGCAGATCGTTTTCTAAGACTAGGTACTGGTATTCACGCGCATCATTGGTGCTCTGCACAACACTCACTGGCTTTGTCGTAGCGGCTAGACACACAGCACTGACCACAAACATCACCGCGGCGATGGAAACACGCCGACTCGGCACTCGAATACGAGGCAACCAGCGCCCATTCCCACCCATGACTTCGTCTACGCTCTGCAAATCTACCACCTCAGTACCATCAAAAAGAACGACCCCCAACTAAGCTTGGAGGTCAAACACCCACCGAGTCCACAGATACGCTGTCAGCACTGCCATCCATACCTTGGTGCCATGCACTATAAATCGCTTTTAACAAGGTCGCCAAAGGTATCGCGAAAAACACCCCCCAGAAGCCCCACAGCCCACCAAAGAAAAGTACAGCGACGATAATGGCCACTGGGTGTAAATTCACGGCTTCAGAAAACAACAACGGCACCAACAAATTGCCATCCAACGCCTGTATAAAACAGTAGGTAAAAAACACCCAATAAAAGTCAGCGCCAATCCCCCACTGTAAAAAGGCAATCATCACCACGGGCAGCGTCACGACCATGGCCCCAATGTACGGGATCAATACCGACAACCCCACAGCCACACCCAATAGCAACGCGTAGTTAAGCCCTAACAATAAGAAGGTAAAGTAACTCGCGCCACCGACGACTAAGATCTCAATCACCTTACCGCGTACATAGCTCGCCACCTGCGCGTTCATCTCCAACCAAATCTGCTGCATTCGAGGGCGCTTAGAAGGTAAAAAACTGCCCACCCACTGCAAGATGGTCTCACTGTCCTTGAGGAAAAAAAACACCAATATGGGCACGACCACAAGGTAAATCAAGCCACCCAGCAAGATGGGTAAATTGGATACTGAGAATGACAACACCCCCTGCCCCAACTGCCCGAGCTCACTACCCGCCAACGCGATCAACTCCTCCACCTGTGCACTGGAAACCAACTGCGGATATTGCTCTGGTAACAGCAACAACAAACGCTGCCACTCAATCAGCATGCCAGGGACCTCCGCAAACAACCTCACCAACTGCTGCCAAATCACCGGCAGTAAGAACAGTAACGCACCGATCAGGGCGCTCATTAATATGAGTGTTGTCAGGGAAACGGCAAACCTGTGAGAGAGCCCCCAAGCCCTAAAACGCGACACCATGCCCTGCATAAGAAAAGCAATGATAATACTGGCAATGACCGGCGCCAGAATACTGCCCATGGTCAATACCAGCGTTAAACTGCCCGCCAATAACAACGCCAAGATCACGGCTTCTTCGTCGCCGAAATAACGGTCAGACCAGAGTTTAAAAACCTTCAGCATGTACTACCTCGTCACGCTTTTTGTAAAACATAGATATAACGACTTTCATCGACTCGGGATTCAAGCAAACAATGACCGCTAAGGTCGGCAAAAGATTTGAAATCACGCACGGAGCCTGCGTCCGTCGCCACCACCCGCAAACACTCACCTACGGCCATCTTGTTTAAACACTGCTTGGCCTTCAACAGAGGCATAGGACAATCCAAGCCCGTCGCATCGAGATACTGATCAATTTTCATCCACTTCCGCTTTTATCTACCACTAAATTTGTGACCATTTACATCGCGCCGACTAAGGCACATAGCCTGCTCAGTCGCCCAAACACCCAATCCGCTTCCCCAAGCATTTAAATACCACGGTCAGGGATAATTACTAGGTTCATGCAGTCAAAGTTTAAACGAACTAACCAACACTCACTAATAGCTGGCTAGATAGCCTCGATTAAGTGCGCTAGAGTAAACCCCATTGTCCTCAAGCGAAAGTCCCATGCCCTTTTAAGCGTGCGTAATACACCCATAAATTGGACCACGCATTGATCAACAACAAGCTCGGACTCACAGCATAGCCTCGGTACCCTATTCGTCATGAAACCTTTTTTTCGTCGAAAACTGTTCGCCATCACCATAAGCCTAACGACGGCGCTAATAATGCCTCAGCCAGGACTGGCCGCGAACATCGATCTTCCCGAGCTGGGGGATGCCAGTTCGGCCTTGGTATCGCCGCAAAAAGAACGGGCACTTGGACAAACTTGGCTGAGAATGTATCGCAGCCAAGTCGCCACCTTCTCCGACCCACAGCTCTACACTTACCTGGAGGAGTTGCTCGCTCAGCTGGCTCAACACAGCCAGCTGAGCGATAGGCACCTTGAGTTAATCCTCGTGAAAAACCCCAGCATGAACGCCTTTGCCGTGCCCGGCGGGGTCGTTGGCGTGCACACTGGCCTATTTAACTTTGCCGAGAGTGAAGCGCAATTAGCCTCGGTGTTATCCCACGAGTTGGCTCACTTGAGTCAACGCCACTTTGCCCGAGGCGTCGAGAAACAAAAACAGAATTCCATCCCCACCATGATGGCCATGCTCGGCAGTCTTGTGCTCGCCGCAACCGCAGGGGGAGACGCAGGCCTCGCAGCACTCACGGCCACCCAAGCTGCCGCGCTGGATTCAAAACTGCGCTTTAGCCGTAAAAACGAACAAGAAGCCGATCGTATCGGTATGCTCACCATGGCCGAAGCGCAGTTTGATCCCAACGCCATTCCTGAGATGTTTGAGCGTATGCTGCGCGCCACCCGCTACACACGCAGACCTCCTGAGTTCCTCTTAACGCACCCAGTGACTGAAAGTCGTATAGCGGATTCACGTAACCGCGCCATCAAATACCCTATGCGCCAATACCCAGACTCGCTGGACTACCACCTAATGCGCGCTC
>Ga0209292_1004986_pt1 | contig 13750 bp, 19 predicted proteins | sample GOMGulsemesocosm_2_FD_184634 | JGI IMG/M metagenome (GOLD analysis project Ga0209292, IMG submission 184634) | Methane-oxidizing microbial communities from mesocosms in the Gulf of Mexico - GOM9C Gulf of Mexico (SPAdes) (version 2) | ecosystem: Environmental > Aquatic > Marine > Cold seeps... | reverse complement strand
GAAGGCCTCGTACACGTTTCTGAAATGTCTTGGACTAAGAAGAACGTACACCCAGGCAAAATCGTGTCTACTTCACAAGAAGTCGAAGTCATGGTTCTGGAAATCGATGGTTCCAAGCGTCGCGTATCCCTTGGTCTGAAACAGACTATGCGCAACCCATGGGAAGTGTTCGCTGAGAACAACCCGGTTGGCAAAGAAGTTGAAGGCGAAGTTAAGAACATCACTGAATTCGGTCTGTTCATCGGTCTTGAGAACGAAATCGACGGTATGGTTCACCTGTCTGACCTGACATGGGAAGGCCGTGGCGAAGATGTGATCGGTGATTACCACAAAGGCGAAATGGTTCAGGCCGTTGTAACCGAAGTGGACATCGAGAAAGAGCGCATCTCTCTCTCCGTTAAAGCATTGGGCGGCGATCCGTTCGCTGAAGTTGCTGACGGCGTGAAACGCGGTTCAATCATCACTGTTGAAGTGACTGCAATCGAAGACGGTGGCGTTGAAGTTGTCTATGAAGGCATGAAATCCTTCATCCGTCGCTCCGACCTGTCCCGTGATCGTGCAGAGCAACGTCCAGAACGCTTCGGCGTTGGCGACAAGCTTGACGTACGTGTGACCAATGTTGATGCGAAAACTCGTCGTTTGGGTCTGTCCATCAAAGCACGTGAGATTGCGGAAGAAAAAGAAGCAGTTGAACAGTACGGTTCTTCTGACTCTGGTGCATCCTTGGGTGATATCCTCGGCGCAGCGCTTAAGTCTGACGAATAATCACCTTCTTAGGTGAATAATGAGTGGCCCTGCCGTTTGGTGGGGCCATTTTATTTTGCGAATCGTTTTTTTAAAACGGATCAAAAAATGGCGTAATAGGAAGATCTCAATCGGTTTTTCTGGGAAAACGTGTTAAAATCGCTTATCTGGGCGGAGGAATTCAAGTTTTCGAACCTTAGTTATTGCGATTTTTCTTCACAGCCGCGAATATAACCCTGTCCACGAGACGACTTCCATAAGAGCGCGCCTATAAATGCGCCAAATCCAGCCAGGGGAATTTTAGGAATGATCCGTTCGGAACTTGTTCAAGCAATTGCAGATGAAAACCCGCATCTTTACCAGCGGGATGTTGAGCGTATTGTAAATACGGTCTTTGATGAAATAACGGAAGCGATGGCACGTGGTGACCGGGTCGAGCTTCGGGGTTTTGGCGCATTTTCAGTCAAAAAACGTGAAGCCCGAATTGGGCGCAACCCACGCACCGGTGAATCCGTCGCGGTTGCGGCGAAATATGTCCCGTTTTTCAAAACAGGTAAGTTGTTAAGAGATCGCCTAAACGGAAAGTAAGTCATGCGGTATATTAAGTATGTGTTTCTTGCTGTTCTGGCGCTGCTGTTGCTGACGGTGGCGCTTGCCAATCGTGCAATAGTGACGTTGAACTTGCTCCCCGAGGGCACCATCGCAGAGTTTCTGGGGGTGGAAAATGCCTCCATTGAGTTGCCACTTTTTGTTGTGGTGGTCGGCAGTATTATCGTCGGGCTTTTGATCGGGTTTATCTGGGAGTGGCTGCGGGAAATGAAATTCCGCGGCTCAGCGCGTCAGGCTGACAAGCTTAAAAAAGAAGTGGATCGTTTGCGCGCTGCTACGCCTGCTGAAAAAGGCGGATCTGGTGACGATGTGCTGGCACTTCTGGACAGCAAAGCTTAAGTTGCTGCCAAAAGGCGGGGCTAGATGACAACCAGTGTAAAGATTTGCGGTCTCAAAACCGCTGAAGATGTGGCCGCTGTCGCCGCAGCAGGGGCCCGCTATGCGGGCCTTGTGTTTTTTGCGAAATCCCCGCGACATCTGGACAACGAACAGGCGCTTGCGCTTGCGCTTGCGCTCCCCAATGGAATTGCCAAGGTTGCGCTTACAGTGAACGCGGATGATGCGACGCTGGATGCGATTACTGCGCAGGTGCCGTTGGATATGTTGCAACTGCATGGTAGCGAATCTGTTGAACGGGTTAAGGAAGTGCGTGCGCGATATGGTCTGCCGGTGATGAAAGCAATTGGCATTGCGGATGAGGAAGACCTCGCACAAATTAGCACCTATACCCAAGTTGCCGATCAGTTGTTGATTGATGCCAAGCCCCCAAAAAACGCCGATCTGCCTGGAGGTAATGGCCTTGCGTTTGACTGGCGTTTGCTGGCCGGGCGCCGCTGGGCCACGCCTTGGATGCTGGCGGGGGGGCTGACCCCCGATAATGTTGCTGAGGCGATCCATTTGACTGGGGCGAAACAGGTTGATGTTTCCTCTGGTGTTGAGAGCGCGCCAGGCGTAAAGAATGCAGTTAAGATTGCGGATTTTGTCACAGCAGCGACAAATCCCGTGCCACGTTTCTGAGGGGAAGACCAATGGATGATCTGTTCAACAGCTTTATGAATGGGCCAGATGAAAACGGCCGTTTTGGTGATTTTGGCGGGCGGTTTGTATCTGAAACCCTGATGCCGCTGATCCTTGAGCTTGAAGAAGAATACGAACGCGCGAAGGTTGATCCTGAATTCCATGCTGAGATGGATGACCTTTGGAAGCATTACGTTGGTCGTCCAAGCCCGCTCTATTATGCGGAACGCATGACGGAAGCCTTGGGTGGTGCAAAGATTTATCTGAAACGAGATGAGTTGAACCACACCGGTGCACATAAGATCAACAACGTTCTGGGTCAGATTCTGCTGGCGCGTCGTATGGGTAAAACCCGGATCATTGCGGAAACCGGTGCTGGCCAACATGGCGTTGCGACTGCGACTGTCTGTGCGCGTTTCGGTCTGGAATGCATCGTTTACATGGGCGCTCATGACGTTGAACGTCAGGCTCCGAATGTGTTCCGCATGAAGCTTTTGGGCGCGAAAGTTGTCCCTGTGACCTCTGGTCGTGGCACGCTGAAGGACGCGATGAACGATGCTCTGCGGGATTGGGTAACCAATGTGCGTGACACATTCTATTGCATCGGTACTGTTGCCGGCCCACATCCATATCCAGCCATGGTGCGTGATTTTCAGGCGATCATTGGTCAAGAAACCAAGGTGCAATTGCAAGAACACGAAGGCGAAGGTCGTTTGCCCGATACTATTATCGCGGCGATTGGTGGTGGCTCTAATGCGATGGGCCTGTTCTTCCCGTTTCTCGACGATGAAAGCGTGAATATCATCGGAGTCGAGGCCGGGGGTAAAGGCGTAAACGAAAAGATGGAGCATTGCGCTTCTTTGACCGGTGGTCGTCCGGGGGTGCTGCACGGCAACCGCACATATTTGCTGCAAGATGATGATGGGCAGATTCTCGAAGGGTTCTCGATCTCTGCCGGGCTTGATTATCCAGGCATTGGCCCGGAACATTCTTGGCTTCATGAAATTGGGCGCGCGAAATACGTGTCGATCACTGATGTCGAGGCGCTTGAGGCCTTCCAATTCTGCTGTACGCAAGAAGGCATTATTCCGGCGCTGGAACCCTCTCACGCGCTCGCACATGTCATGAAAATTGCGCCAACCCTGCCCAAGGATCATATTTTGGTGATGAATATGTGTGGGCGCGGTGACAAGGATATTTTCACCGTGGCGAAAGCGCTTGGCGTGAATATGTCTGACGGTGACTAAAAAAATATTGCGGGAACCACAGTAATGTTTTTGAAAAGGCGCTCTGATGGGGTGCCTTTTCCATTTCTGTGTTGATGTTTTGTTTTCATAGATATCCATGTATCTGTATGTTTCTTAATTAGATGATAGCTTAGTAAAAACTGGGATTGCTATTCTTGATTGTTTCACAAGGTTATTTCCGAATCTGAACATTGCCGTATAATTTCGTACGGCTCAATTTACGATTGGGATACAAAATGAAATTTCAAATCTTCGCGACATCTGCTTTTGCGCTGATAGCTGGTGCTGCTTTTGCGGATGGTGACGGCGTTAGCAAGTCTGACGTTCTTACAAACTATGCCAATACTGCGCATGCAAAATATGAAGACAGTTTGATCACCGCACGTGTGCTGGGCGATGTTATTGATGCTTGGATCGCAGCACGTGTGCCTTATCAGCAGACCGAAGTCTATCGTTTCGGTAATGCTGCAGTGAATGACGGGGAAGGCAAGGTGAACGCTTGGCCACTGGATGAGGGCCTGATTGATTATGTTGGCATGGCTTAGGCGGGCCTTCTGCTGAGAACGAGCAGGCGGTTCTCGACGTTGTGGCAAACTCAAAGTTCACGCTACCAACATCACGCCAGAACTGCTCGAAAGCACATTGCATGAAGCGGATGGAATTGAAGCAAACGTTGCAAAGAGTTTCCACGCCATCGAATTTCTGCTTTGGGGCAAGACAACAATGGCACGGGCGTAGGCGATCGCTCTTACACCGATTACGCTGTGGGCGATGACTGTACGGGCGGAAACTGTGCCCGCCGCGGTGATTACCTGAAAGCAGCGACTGAATTGCTGATTTCTGACCTCGAATTCATGACCGGCCAATGGGCTGAAAGTGGAGAGGCACGCGGCACGGTTCTGGGAGACGAAAATTCTGGTATCCTTGCGATGCTGACAGACATGGGATCTCTTTCTTATGGTGAACAAGCGGGCGAACGTATGCGTCTTGGGCTGCTGTTGAACGACCCTGAAGAATAGCACGACTGTTTTCTGTCAACACTCACAACAGCCACTATTATGATGGTTCGGGTGTGCAAAACGTTTATCTGAGCGAATATGTCCGCGTGAATTGCGCGTTGGTTTCAGGTGCCTCCCTTGCGGATTTGGTAGCCTATGAAGATGCTGCACTTGATCTGGAAATGCAAAGTAAGCTGGCGACAACAATGCGCGCGCATGGCCGCATCAAGACTACAATAGACGTGGGTTTTGCTTATGACCAGATGCTGAAACAGGGCAACGAAGCTGGTGAGGCGCTTGTCATGGGGGGCGTAAATGGTCTGATCGACCAAACCCGTTCGATTGAACGTGTAACTGCGATCCTTGGCCTAGATAATGTTGCTTTCGAAGGCTTTGATAGCATCGATAATCCAAGCTCTGTATTCGAATAATGGAAGCGGGGTACGGGGGAGGTAGGTTTGCGGATGATAGCTTACTGCAGCGCCTGACAGGTCATAATCTGCAGTGGGACAACCAGCTTGTTGCGATTAAGTCATGTGAAGGTATCATGGGGTGGTGTGATGCAATTTATTTACATTTATCTCGCCAAAATCAAAAAAAGGCGCTTGTAGCCATCACAATACTATATTAGATCATCCTCAATTGGCGCGGGATGGAGCAGTCCGGTAGCTCGTCAGGCTCATAACCTGAAGGTCGTAGGTTCAAATCCTACTCCCGCAACCAATTATACTGTTTTAAACCAGTAGCTTAAAGGCCACCCTCGGGTGGCCTTTTGCTTTTCTGAAATGGCTGTGGAAGCACTGTGGAAGCAGCAGGAACGGAATTGCGCCGTTGCATTTATGTCTCGGGGTGATTCTAGGGAAATTACACTGACGGCCTCAATCGGCCGTTGGTGGACGTTTGGTCCCTAGCCGAATTCAGTCCTTCTATTTGACGACGCAGCAATTTTAGGCAGCCAATCAGCGTGTCAGTCACATGCCTCTTATCGCTTATCACCGCAGTGGTACGACTTTCGACCTTCCACGAATGCGATGTCACTTTCATTGCGCACATTAGTCATGGTTGATGGGATCCAGACACGTTTTCCATTTGGTAGGACTCGTTCATGAACCCGACGCAAATGAGGGATCCGGCTTGCATGCGCTAAGACAACGCTGGTCATCTAAAAGCGGCCATTCCTGATGAGCCCGCCGTTTGCTGTTATCTCAAACACTCGCTTGCTAAGGCGTAACGCACCCATGAGATCGATAAGGTAGATATGGGCCATGTGGTCGCTAGGTTTTGGATACGATTCAACCTCAACGCTAACGCCACTCTGCCTCTTGTCCTCGAAACGTCCAGATAATCTATTGAGCTTTTCGGCGACAGATATGGGCAGTCACGAAGTCTACCGAAAAATCCAAAGGAACTACGACGAAGACGCTTACAAATGGCGCCATCTGGTTGAGAAGTACTTCGCCAAAATCAAGGAGTTCCGAGGCATAGCAACGCGTTATGAAAAAACAGACAGCAGCTATACGGCAAACTGGAACCTCGTTGCTGCACTCATAGCATCAAAGTGGTTATCCACAGGCCCTACATGACTTATATAGATCACCGTACGTGAGGCGCGAGCCGCCTTTCGCATTTACAGTCGAAGGTGAGTAATTGTTCGCACTGCGGCACTTATGGCGCCACGAATCATATTTACCAATGGAAAACGCGGCGGAAATGTTCGGTCGTGATAGTGCAGTAAAACAATTTTGTTAGAGTCATCCATGATCTTTGCAACGCCCTTGTGAAAACGGTCTTCTCGGAATATGCGGATGCCGCCCTTCATTTCGGTCTTATGTAATTCAATAATTGCATGAAGATTTCGGCATATGAGAAAGTAATCATTCCGCAGATCATCGGGATCCAGTGTATAGGCGTCCATGAGGGCTTCGTATATTATCGGACTGCCCGGCTTGGCTCCTATAAAGCCTTGAAAGATCATGCCGGCAGCATGGTGTGAACTTACTGAAAAAAACTCACATCCGACTGAAATTTCATCAAGAGGCACGAGGGGCATCGCGTCAGAGTCGATAAAGACACCGCCCTCTATGAATAGGTAGTAGTACCTGAAAAGATCGGCCTTGTGAGCGCCTGTCGGCATCTGGTTGAATCGTTCCAAGATCAGTGGAAATTCGTCAAGGGCGTTGTTCTGAAAATAGTCCGCAACCTCCGCATCCGTGTAGTGCGAATATTTCCAGTCCGTGCCGCAAAGATTTTTGAGTTGCCGGGTGACATGCTTGGGCTGGCGGTCTTTGGACGTTTGTAAGATTTTTTTTGCGATCAATTTTTAATCCTTTGCTCCTATCTGTCCGCGTGCAATCAACTTAATTTTGAGAAGTGTTCTTTCTCATCCGGGTTTCAGCCCATCCCCGCAGATCGCGGCGGCGATACCGCACAGAGCGGCCCGGTTTGTAAAACTGTGGTCCGAAACCCGTTACACGCCATTTCTGCAATGTGCGTATGCTTTGGCAGAGATAATCTGCTGCCTCGGTTTCGGTGATAAAGCCATCCCAATAGTTTGAAGCTGAGATAGCCTGCTCGTTGGCGATTGCCTGTTGCTGCAGTATTTCATTGTGGATCCGCTGATCTGGGTCGTGTTTACGCGGAGATTGCGCCTGCATTTCTGTCTCCCTTGCTTTGATTTGCATGATGAGAAAGGGGTAGCAGGCGAGGGTAGGGTTTGAAAATGGCATATTTAACCCCACCAAAGAAGAATTATGCCTTTTCTATTTTCTTCGGTTTCCAATAGTTCGGCGTATTTGGTCTCCAATGCCATTATTGGTCATGGGGGGCGCTACTTCAAACCTGCCGAGGATGTGCTCCATGACACGGACTAAACGTCCTTCATACTGACCTTTTATTGGATCATAGTAAAAATCATCCAAAGGATCCATTCGTCGGCTTTCGCGCAAAACTTCGGAAAGTTGATAGATTAGATCCTTGATAGCGTTCTTGGGTTTGGGACCACGTTTTTTTGTCACGTTTGGCAATTCTAATTCGGCCAGCGCGATCTCAAGGACTTTCAGAGCGGTTGTTAACGAGAAATTGTTGCTCTGACCAACCGGGGGCTTTATCAGGGCGTCGCCTTCCGAAATCTCAGAGCTGGTTAAGCCGTTGCTCTCAGATGGGGTAATGTTTGATAGCGCGTAGTCAAGCGCACCTCTTGATCGATGATCCAAGGCTTCAAACTTTTCCCGCAGGGATATTGCTTCGCTCGAAATTACTTCTAAAGCGGCCCCGACTTCTGCAAAATCAGGTGCGGGATCTTCAAATTGCGCTTCACAAAACAGCCAAAGAACATGGGAGATTTCTTGTTTGACGGTTAATGGAACCGAAAGCGGATAGTCACCAAACTGATCAACGAGCCACTGTAAATCCAAGGTTTCCATTTTCTCATGAAAGATTTCCACACCATATTGTGGCTCCCAGCCCCAGCGAGGTTTTACTTTAGGTGGCATTTATTGCTTTGCCTCTTTTTGCGTGAAAATTCGCAGACTGTCCCATTATGTTATCTTACGTAGGGATTTGCCATTCTATGTAATGTAACGTTATCTAGTGACGCGCATTTTTCAACCGTGGTTTGTTCACCACGTAGTGCTGTTTTTTAATTGACCAATACTGCCGGATAGATCGAATGGATTCGACAAATGACTGAAGTAAGTACTGTGAGAAATTCTGCTTTTGGCTTCGTTTTTCTCTTAGCACTCACTGGTTGCGTAGAGATTGACAGAGACCAAAGGCGGAACAGGTTAAGCAACAATGCGTTGTCAGAGGTTTCTGAGTGGGAGCAGGGTGCGCGGCCCACATGCAACCAACCAATGTATCGATACTTTCCAGGTCAAGACACGGTCTACCACGTAGCTTACCCAAACTGCCTAGATATTGAGTATTTGAAGTCGAATAACTTACCCGACGAAGTATTGGCGTTACGAGATATTGAAGCCTTTATAGCACCTAGAACCGCATCCGACTTAACGGGAATAGAGACATTTTCGAATTTAAAGTACTTGCATGTCTATACGCACATTAGCACTCCCAAGCGACAGGACTATCTGCCAATAGATTTCAGTCCGCTAGCTGTGCTTACTGATTTAGTGCATCTGGATTTCAATGTTCGTGAATTTTCCGGACCAAATGCCCTTGATCCCATTGCTGAACTGACTTCCTTGAGGATCTTGGAGATATATGAGTGGAATTTTCAGGACATATCGGCGCTTTCAAACCTGAGTGATCTTATTCATCTCCGAATTGGAGGCAGAAATCTCGAAAGCCTTGACGCCCTGACAGGGCTGACAAATTTACGTGTGCTGGAGATGGGCCGGATGAGAGAACTTCGAAATATCTCTGCGATTTCGGGCATGACCAAACTTGAAGAACTTAATCTGTGGGCCACTGATGTGACCGAGTTGGACGCCCTGAGCAATCTCACAAGATTGAAATTCGTTAGTGTCGAAGGAACTGAAATTGAAAACATAGTGGCTCTGAGCAACAAACCAAATCTTGTCTCGTTGAATCTTGAGAGAACCAGAGTCAATGATCTGTCACCTCTGAGAACTGCTCGCAGATTGCAGTATCTCAGCTTAAACAGCACACCCGCAGACGATCTTACTCCCTTGGCTAACTTAAGAAATTTGGAGTTTATTGACCTAGAAGGCGTTGGTCCTTTGGATATTTCTCCATTGCTGAACTTACCGAACTTGAAAATCGTGCTAATTGATCCGACTTTAGTTCCTGAAGACCAATTGATTGCTTTCGATGAAAGAGGCGTGACGGTTGGTCTGCCCATATGCTGCAACGTCTTCGAATTGGCGCGACCCGAGCAAAGCGAGCGTCGCTGCCCGTAAGGGGGATCAAAACGGCTTTTCAGATGAACTGCCAATCCCGCCCTGCTTCAGGTGCTGGATAAAAAGGCGAAGCGGCACCAATGAGCGATACTCCATGGGAAAATAGATGTTAACGCCAGGCATGGAAACCTGGTGCCCGGTCAAGATTTCTTTGAGTTGGCCCCTATCCAAGGCATTGGCGCAGTATTCACGGAAAGTATAGGCAATCCCCAACCCCTTAGTCGCCAGTTCAATCGTTACCGGTAATGAGTTTGCCATCAGGCCGCCGCGCGCTTCAGCCGTATAGTCGCCTTCAGAGCCGGTAAACGTCCATGGCGCCAACTGTCCAGAGCTTTGGAAGCGATAACGCAGACAATTATGCTCCAAAAGGTCCATAGGATGCTCCGGAATTCCGCACTTTTCAAGATATGCCGGGCTCGCCACGACGGTTGATGTCATGGGATCGGTGAGGTTGATAGCAACCATGTCCTGTGCAATCAGTCCGCCAAGTCGAAACCCTGCATGCAAGCCTTCTTTGAGGATATCAGACAAGGCATCGGTCAGAGAAAGTTCGATCTCTATCTCAGGATATTGCTCTTGAAATGACACCAGCAGATTGCTGAGCAGCAAATGGTAAACAAATTCGGGAACAGCGAGTTTTAAGGAGCCGCGTGCTGCATGACCCGCCGTGCGTGCGCTTTCCAGACCATCGGCCAGTTGTTCAAATGCCGGGCTTGAAGCCCTCGCCAAGGCACGCCCGGCTTCGGTCAGGCTGATTGAGCGGGTGGTTCGGACGAACAGCGCCGAACCCAACTGATCCTCAAGGCTTTTCAGTTGATGGCTCACTGTTGAACGCTTGATCCCTAACACCTGCGCAGCAGCGCTCATGCTGCCTTCGCGGACAATTGCATTGAATACTTCAAGGGTAATAAGAGGCATTCTCATTGGTGTATGTCCCGCAACATTGTGTTTGATATATGGTCAATTGTTGTGCTTACAGGCAATAGCTAACTTCAGGTAACTTGTAAACGCGACACCCCAATCCGCTGCGACGAAGACATCGATGCCGCACTGGGGAACAACAACAGAGACGCCTGATGAATACGCTTGTTTTGACCGCACACCCGGATCTCTCTTCCTCTTCGGCCAATCGGAAATGGTTCGAGGCCTTGTCGAATGTGCCGGGTGTTATCACCCGAGACCTGATGGCCGTCGGTGGGCCTGAAATGCGTTTTGACCCAGCGGTCGAACAGGCCCTTCTTCAAAAAACTGACCGCGTGGTGCTGCAGTTTCCGTTTTACTGGTATTCATCGCCGCCTGTACTCAAGGCCTGGCTCGATCAGGTGTTGCTCTTCGGGTTTGCCTATGGCCCCGGCGGCGACAAGCTGAGAGGAAAGGAACTTTTGCTTGTTATCTCTACCGGCGGTCCGGAGGAAAGCTATCAGGCTGGTGCCTTCAACAACTTTTCCATGCCCGAGCTTCTGACGCCCTTTCAGCAGACGGCGTTTCTGACCGGTATGAGCTATCTGCCGCCATTCGTACTTCACAGTGCGATGAGCAGAGACCAGAGCAGGCTGAACGCCAGCGTCCGGGCATTGATTTCGCATGTCACCAGCCCGCAGCTCAATTCAAACGTCAAACTGGCCCATGCAAGTTCGGCATCAGGACAGTGACAACCCTCACAATCAACGCATCATCCCCTAACGAGAAATATCAAGGATTTAGCTATGCCACTCTCAGTAGAAGATAAAATGGAAATACAAGACCTTATGGGCCGCTTTGCCCTTGCTGCCGATATCAACGGGCCGGAGGCGTATCGTGATATTTTTGTCGAAGATGGCCGTTTCATGATCGACGCATATCAAGTTGATTTGAAAGGTCTGGACAATATCATCAACTGGATCACGGAAAATGCCGATACATTCCCGCCGGGCCTCACCCACATTCAAAGTAACTTCGTGATCGACGGTGACGGTGACGAGGCGCAATTGAGTTGCATCAGCCAAGCCATTCAGAGCCGCGACGACGAGATCAAACATTTCGTGGTTGGCCGCTACTTTGAGACGCTGGTCAAGACCCCCAAAGGCTGGCGTCTGAAAACCCACAAGCTGCAGGTGCACGCCTGACGCCGGAAACCCCACAAACTCCATCGGATGCACCCATGTTTCTGGTCAATTTTGTATTGCCCGAAAGGGCTGCCAATTGACCAGCGACATCGTCGGGCCTGTATCCAATCCAAATAAAAGGAAAACCGAAATGAAACTTTATTCCGCCCCCGGAACCTGCGCCACCGCGATGCACATCGCGCTTGAGTGGATCGGCAAACCCTATGAGGTTGAGCATCTCGATCATGCAGGCATGAAATCGCCGGAATATATGAAGCTCAACCCCTCGGGAGTCGTCCCGACGATGGTTGATGGTGATCTGGCTTTGCCCGAAGGCATGGCGATCCTGCTTTATCTGGTCGATCAGAATCCTGATGCAAATATCGGCCCTGCCTTCGGAACTGCCGAGCGCAATGAGCTGCACAGGTGGCTTGTCTACCTTTCGGGCACGTTGCATCCCTATTTCTGGCCCCATTTCACGCCAATGCGGTTTACCACAGACCAAAATGGCCATGCAGCCGTTCAGGCGGCGAGCCATATCCTGGTCGACAAGGCTCTGACCCTGATCGATGCGCATCTGGATGGGCGCGAGTGGATGGTTGGGAACGCCAAGTCAGTCGTCGATGCGTTCCTCTATCCAATGGCAAACTGGGCCTATGACTTCGAGAAACCGACGACCGAGTACAGGAATATCGATCGGGTCATCCGTAAACTTGCTGCAGACCCCGCCGTTCAAAAAGTGCATGCGGCACAGGGCACTTCAGCAAGGGTCGATTTGGCCGCGTGATGCCAACTGGAAATCAGTCTCTCGCGCACCATGTTCTGGTCGCAGAAATGAAGGACTGATCGCCACCTTCAGCCCTGGACAGGGTAAACAAAAACAGCAAGTCATCGGGCGGATGCATGCCGCCCGTTCCATGGCCAGCAGATCAATGGTGCGAGCGCATTTTCTGACTGACAATCTAATGCGCCACGGGCCGCCTGGTGATAGGTCCTGATCCGAAGGACCGCTAAAGATCAGGAGCTGCCCTTGGGATATCAACAGCGAACGGCAAGAAAGTCCCGCACTGCTGACATCCAGTGCATTTTGACCAATGCGCTTGCAGCGAATGGCAGGAATGAGCCCTTAGTGCGCGATGCTGCGATTGTTTCCAATGGCCGCTTTGCAGGCGCAGCGGCAAGAGGTATCAGCCTGCTAAGGTTGATTTGGACCTTTTCCGACCCTCGGGTGCGCGCGTGATCCGTCTGACATTCCGATGCAAAGCACGATTTCGTCTGCGCGCGGTGCGTCTGGTACCCACAGGGTCATCGTGTCGATGTGATCAAACGACCATGGCTCGTCTTTATGTCCAAGCGGGAGATCAATGCTACCGCCCAGCCCCCCAACCTTATGGTTGGACGGCATGAGAGCTTTACCGCCGCCTATGGCTTTGCGCACGGGTTTGCCAAGCTTGGGGTGCAGCACTGCTGCGCCGTGCTCCATTGCGCCTGAAGAACCGACAAGCGCGGCTTTGCCATAGCAAATGGGTGGCCTCTCAAGCATTTTCACGAGCTCCCCCGCCAGAGATTGACCAAGTTTCGAACCAATGTCGAAGAGTTGCAAAAGGTCTTCTTGGTCGACACCGGCAAATGGGTTTTGCACGATTGCCATGGCAGCGGCGCGCGTGATTGGATCACAAGGCCTGCCCATTTCGTCGGCTTCAATGATCTCCTTGGTGAAAATCGTTTTTCGAATATTCATGATCAGATTTCCTTTTCTACACCAAAGGTGCGTGGGTGTTTGAAATATCGGAACGCAATCGACAATGGAATTACCAAGGCGAACAAGATGATGGCAAGCCATATGGGCTCCAGAGCATTACCTGTCGTATCTCGTATTGCGCCTGCAACTGAAGGCGTGACCAACATGATAGCGTAATAAACGGTAAAGAAGATACCCATGCCGAAGGCTCGAACTTGAGGTCGCAAGGCTTGTCCGGACATTGCAATGATCACCCCTGCCGGAGCCATGCCGATCAAGCCAAACAGCAAGCTTGCGCCAAGGCCAGCTCCTAGCACCTCAATTATCATGAATGAATCACCTCGCAATATGGCAAGGCTACACGTAAGGGTGGTTTTTCACAGGATAACATACGCGAAAACAATGTCCGTCAGCGGTTTACGTTTAATTGGTC
>Ga0209292_1004984_pt1 | contig 13754 bp, 8 predicted proteins | sample GOMGulsemesocosm_2_FD_184634 | JGI IMG/M metagenome (GOLD analysis project Ga0209292, IMG submission 184634) | Methane-oxidizing microbial communities from mesocosms in the Gulf of Mexico - GOM9C Gulf of Mexico (SPAdes) (version 2) | ecosystem: Environmental > Aquatic > Marine > Cold seeps... | reverse complement strand
TTACTGAAATTCAAGAAACTGAATCTCAGCAAGTAGTACCGACATTATCTAATTATACAATTATGATTGTTGAAGATAATAAAATTAATCAAATGATAATCAAAAAAATGCTCAGTGAGACTAAAGCTAATCTACTACTAGTTGAAAATGGTTTGATAGCGGTTAATAAAGTTAAAGAAAGCGAAAGTGAAATCGATTTAATTTTAATGGATATTCAAATGCCTGTGATGGATGGGGTCACGGCTTGCAAAATAATTAAAAAGTTGACGAATTGTCCGCCGATTATAGCGCTAACGGCCAATGTGATGGAAAAGGACATAACAAATTATTTAAACTCTGGTTTTGATGCACATTTAGGTAAACCATTAGAATTAGATAACTTGCATCAAGTATTGACCAAACATTTATTAAGTAAATAGTAGTAGTGACTGGTGTTATCATTTTATTTCATCGCATTTATTTTACTTAATTGGTAACGATTATGGTTTATCAATATATTAACTAAAGATGTAGTTGTTTCTTCAGGGCTTTATTATACTTTTTTGTTCTTATATCCGTTTATTTAGCAGAAATATAAGTGACTAATTAGTAAAACGGTTATCTCTCGTATCAAAGTGGTACTTATCAAAAGGGTGACTCGAATGTAACGACTATACTCTTACCGTTTCAGTCAATTAGGGCTACTATGAATGTCCGCTAAACCAAGGTTTATAAGGTTAGCTGTCGACCTGTTTAAGTCAACTAACGGGTGTACAGTCGACTTCTATCACATATACACTTTCAAAGTTTTTCTTCCGCTTAGCGCACTAAGTGAGCCTTAATTAGTAAACGCTGGACGACTGTTGAACGCTCAAAACAGCCCGTGGGCTACTTCAATTGTTTGTGAAACTACAATACATGATTTTATTGTTAAAATACAAATTTTAGCAGTTATGACCGACTATAATGAGCTTAAATCTACCTCACAAGCGAGCTGGAAATTCAGTAATATCACTCTAAATATAATCATGACTTCACAAAAGTTCGATTTCCGCTTCAGCTCAAAGTTAAAGTTAGAAATGGAAAAATTAATGTGTGCTCTGTTTAGTGAAACGAAAATACATTTCGCCAACTAAATATAATTTAAATTAAGTTTTTATTCTTCCCGCGTTGCAGAATAATAACCAGTATTCTTAATTAAACTAACTGGTTTAACTTCGCTGAAAGCTGTAAACAATATAATCAAAGCCATTAATAATATATTACTCCAAAAGGATTGGTGTAAGTATGCTTGGCTGTCCAAAGAACCTTGTCGACAGCGAACGCATTCTTACTCAACTTCGCACTGAGGGGTATGACGTAACAAATAGCTACGACGATGCCGAGTTAGTAATAGTAAATACGTGTGGTTTCATTGATTCAGCAGTACAAGAATTACTTGATACTATCGGTGAAGCGTTAGCAGCCAATGGAAAAATATTGGTTACCGGTTGTTTAGGTGTTAAGAAAGACGAAATAATAGAGCTTCATCCAAATGTTTTAGGCGTAACTGGTCCGCATGCATATGATGAAGTATTAACACAAGTACATAAACATGTTCCAAAACCAGTTCATAACCCTTTTATTGATTTAGTACCTCCGCAAGGCGTTAAGTTAACGCCTAAGCATTATGCTTATTTAAAAATATCAGAAGGTTGTAACCATCGTTGTACGTTCTGCATAATACCATCAATGCGTGGCGATTTAGACTATCGTCCGGTAGGTGATGTATTAGGAGAAGCAAAACGTTTAGTTGATGCTGGCGTTAAGGAATTACTCGTTATTTCACAAGATACTTCTGCTTACGGTGTTGATGTTAAACACAAAACAGATTTTTGGGATGGCATGCCGATTAAGACTCATATGCAGCAGTTATGTGAAGAATTAGCGAAACAGGGCGTTTGGATACGCCTTCATTATGTTTATCCTTACCCAAACGTAGATAAAATTATTCCATTAATGGCGGAAGGTAAAATATTACCGTATTTAGATATCCCTTTTCAGCATGCGAACAAGCGTATTTTAAAGTTAATGAAACGTCCTGGTAGCTCAGACCGTGTATTAGAACGTATTGCTAAATGGCGAGAAATTTGCCCTGAATTAGTGATACGTTCAACGTTTATTGTTGGTTTTCCTGGTGAAACCGAAGAAGAGTTTGAAGAGTTATTAGAATTTTTAGAAGAAGCGCAATTAGACCGTGTTGGTTGTTTTAAATATTCGCCCGCAGAAGGTGTTACGGCAAATGCTTTACCTGATCATGTTTCAGATGAAGTAATGGAAGACAGGTCACAAATAACTGTTTCAAGTGTAATTGTGACCTGAAATCACAAGCCGTTAACATGAGCTAATAGTTATACTTCTAGCCATAAGCTTCACATTCTTAATTACATGCCTATGAAATTTTTCATGAAGAAATAATGAAATAAACTTGATGTAATTACTGATATATTCATCCTGTGTACTCATCGTAAAAATTAGATGACGATGAGGTGTTCTTGATTCCTCATCAACCTCGATAACATCAGTAATAATCCATAGTGAATAATTATATTTTACTTGAAGTGACTCAAGATGAATTTCAATTCATTATTGGAAACACGCACCATTGTATTTGAAGTATCAGCAATTGAATGAAATGAACAAGCAAAAGTTGTTAAAACGTTAGAGTGCATAAATGTTCTTAAATGAAGACTAAATTCCTTGGTTAAGGGCTGATTAACAGTTTTCTAAAATGTGTAGAAGTGCAAACTGCTACTAGCCTAGCTTAATTTTATTTTTATAAACGACTCTCACTACCAGAGCTTAAATCATACAAAATGGGGCCATCAGATATTTCTCAGGTCAGATTCTAGCTATGAGAAGCATTATTCACCTATAGTGTCTGAAATTTACTTATATACCTTTTCTAGCAAATATAGGTTTAGAAAATCAATCTAAATAATGCTCCACCTGAAGCTGATTGCTCCAATTTTACTATGCCATTATGGGCAGTCATTACCTGCCTTGTTAGTGCTAATCCGATACCCGAACCCGTATGTTTAGTTGTAAAGAAAGGTAAAAAAATCTGTTTTTCAATTTCTTTAGGCACACCTATACCATTATCAGCTACATCTATCACTACATGACCTCCCTTATTTAAAAATGCTTGTAAACTTATTTGTGGTTTTGCAATGCTTTCAACCGCTTGTTCAGAGTTTTGTAAAAGATTAATCAATATTTGTTCAACCATATTTATATCAATATCAATACTAAGCGAAGAGGGTGTAATATTAGACTGTAACTGAATGTCCTTGGCTGACCAGTGTTGAGTGGCAATACTACTAACTTGTTTGAATAAATCGGTTAACTTAATGCTTTGCTTTTTGAGTTTAGGTAAGTTAGTCACGCGTCGATAATTACCAATAAACTCCATTAGGCCATCACTTCGGCGGGCAACTGTTTGTACTGCATTGGTTACATTGGGTAGCTCCGCCCTTAACTCTGTCAGTTTTTCTTGATTAAACTCATTAATATTAATGAATTTATTATTAATGTTGTTTAATAAAACTACAGCGGTTTTTGCCAAAGAAGTTACAGGGGTAATACTATTCATGATTTCATGGGTTAATACACGGGTCAAATCTTGCCAAGCTTGCAACTGCATATCGTCTAGCTCATTTTGAATGTTTTGCATGCTGATCAATTTTTCTTGTTTGCCGGCAATTGTTATTTGGGTGGCAGAAAGAGTAAATTGCTGCTCTATATCATTAACCTTAAAGTTTACAAGTTGCCGTTTATCTAGTTGTATAGCACTTATACATTGAAAAAAGTCTTCTCCAAACTGTTTTAAATCCGTTGTAAAATGAACTTGTGATGAAGAAAACAATTGTCTTGCACTCTTGTTCCAAAGGATTACTTCTCCTTGAGATGGTATGCTAATCAAAGGCACAGGGGAATGTTCAATAATTGCTTTATAATGGCTGAGTTCTTGAGCTTGCTCTGTTCTATTTAATTGAAACTGTTTTGAAATATCAGTAAAAGTTTGCCCTAATTCTTCAAAACCCGCGCCAAGCTGATTAAATTTATAATGTTGTGAAAAATCTGAATTGCGAGCTGCCTCTAAAAATCGTGTTAACTCGGTATTGGTTTTAACAATAAAGCGATAAATGAACATACATTGACTGATTAACAAAACAGCGATAATTAATGTCACGGCGTAGTAGCCCGACCTTGTTAACAAGAAACTTAGGGCTATTAAGGTCACTAAAATCGATACTATTGTGCTAGTCAAGACCAAGGGGAATTTTTTAAAAGCCATACTTTTCCATCCTACGATATAAAGTTGTGCGCGTTAAGCCTAGTTCTTTAGCCGCATGGCTAATATTGTATCTATGCTTTTTTAACGCAGCAGAGATGATGTTTTTCTCCATACGCTCTAAATTAAAATCATTCACTGAATCGTTACTTTCTTCATCGACTTTACTTGTCGTAGTCAAGTTAAAACTATTTTTAACTGGTGGGATATTTAATTGAAAATCAAGAGGGCTAAACTGATGACCTTCTGATAAAATTACCGCTCGTTCAACGGCATGTCTTAAAGCCCGTACATTGCCAGGCCAGGAATAGTTCACTACGGCGCTTAAAGCATCACTCGACATTGTTTTAATAATCTTACTATATTTTTTACTGTAAAAATCAATGTAATAAGTAGCGATCATTTCAATATCTGGTTTGCGCTCTCTTATCGGGGGTAAACTTATTTCTACAGTATTTAAACGAAATAATAAATCTTGTCTAAATTTTGTCTCTAGGCTTAAATCTTGTCTACTGACATTAGTGGCAGCAATAACTCTGACATTAAATGCTTGGGGTGTGATTGCTCCTACTGGTGTAACCAAACGTTGTTCTAAAACAGTTAATAATTTAGACTGCAAATGCAATGGTATATTGCCTATTTCGTCTAAAAACAAGGTGCCGCCATTAGCTGCTTGCAACCGACCAACTCGGTTTTCGTTAGCACCAGTAAATGCACCTTTCTTATGACCAAAAAGTTCACTTTCAAATAATGATTCTGAAATAGCGCCTAAATCAACTGACATAAATATATGATCACTGCGTAAACTTTGTGCATGAACTTCTCTGGCAACAAGTTCTTTTCCGGTACCATTCTCACCTAAAATCAACACATTTGCATCAGTAGGTGCACATCGCTCAACTAAAGAGTGTACCTTGTTCATTGCGGGAGAATTCCCCAATAATTGTTGATTGAGTTGTTTTGAGGAAGCTTGAGCTAAAACCTTGTTGGCTGTTTTCAACTCTTTGGCTTCTTTACGAGCTTTACTCAATTGAGTTGCGGAAGATAGAGTCGCGATGACTTTTTCGTTTTGCCAGGGTTTAGCAATGAAGTCTGTTGCACCTAATTTCATTGTATCAACGGCAATATCAATACAACCATGGGCGGTGATCATAATCACAACAGTTTGCGGATCTATGAGTAGTATTTTTTCTAACCATAGATAGCCTTGTCTGCCATTACTCTCACCTGGAGAAAAGTTCATGTCTAACATAATGACATCAAAGGTTTTCTCATTTAATAATTGAGGAATACTTTCAGGGCGCTCGCAAATGGTAATGTTCGAAAAGTGACATTCTAATAATAACTTTCCAGAAAGAAGAATATCTGGATCATCATCAATAATTAATATGTTCGCATTTATTTTCAAGGGAATACTTTTAATTTATTGAAGTGTCTAATACCGTACACCTACTGTACGATAATGTACAGAATGATTGTCATCTATCCTGACGATTTAAAAAAAACTAATAAAATCAATGAGGAACAGTGTGGTATAGATTTTGCCTTTTAGAACGTAACGGTTATTCAATTAGTAAGCAGAAAATTTTAATTAAGGATATTAATACTTTGTCGGAAAGTTTAAACAAATTAACAACCAATACAGCATATTCCAGTCCTCATATTGTTAAAAAATCGGGTGCTATTACAGGTGCAGGCATGGACCGAAAAATATCGAGGGCTACAAATCCATTTAAAAAGGTACTGAGTATTAGCGGATTAGTATTTGCTTTTTGTTTTTTATGGTACCAAATTACGTTTGCTTCTGTCGGCAAATCATTAACCATTAATCAAGAGGAAATTGTAATCTCGGTCATTACTAGTGGAATCTTTGAAGACTTTATCCCTGTACGTGGACAGGTGATACCAGCGAAAACGCTTTATCTTGATGCGATAGAGGGGGGGAGGGTTGAACGAATATTAGTAGAAGATGGTGCTAGCTTAACGGCAGGCGATTTAATTGTTGAGCTTTCAAATGCCTCGTTGCAATTAAATGTGCTTGGTAACGAAACTCGTGTTGCCGATCAATTAAATAATATGCGTACCATTGAATTAAATCTTGAGCAAAATCGTTTACAACACAAACGTAATTTAATAGATATTAATTATCAAATTAAGATGTTGACTCGGAAATTAGATAGAGAACAAAACTTGGTTGGCGGTGGTGCGGTAGTGCAGAGTCAATTTGATGATACAAAAGATACTCTTCAATGGTATCAAAACCGTTTGAAGATTACTTTAGAGAGCCAGCAATCAGATAATCACATGCAACAAGAGCAACTAAAATTTTTACAAGAAACCAGTAAGCGCTTAGAGAGCAGCTTAGGTATATCAAGGCAGAATTTAGCAAACATGAATGTTAAAGCACCGGTTAATGGCAAGTTATCTGGCTTTAATGTTGAAATTGGCCAGAGCATTGGCCGTGGTGAGCGTCTCGGGCAAATCGATACCCCTAACGATTATAAGTTAACGGCGAATATTGATGAGTTTTATTTATCACGCATCGATATTGGTCAACAAGCCAAATTTAAAAACTATCATTTGAAAATTTCGAAAATTTATCCACAAGTACAAAATGGGTTGTTTAGAGTCGACTTCACCTTTATCGGAGATCAGCCTCAAGAAATACGCCGAGGTCAAACTGTACAAACCAAATTGACCTTAGGGGATGCCAATAACGCCATTTTGATCCCGAATGGGGCCTTCTATCAAGATACCGGCGGACACAGGGTGTTTGTGGTTGATGCAGATAGTAGCCATGCGGTAAAGCGCTCAATAAGTTTAGGGCGTCGCAATAATAAATATATCGAAGTGCTAACGGGATTACAGGTCGGTGATCGGGTCATCACTAGTGCATACAACACATACCAAGATATCGAACAACTTAATTTCAATCAGTAATTATCAATATTAAAAAATAGGAAAATCAAGATGTTAAATTTACACGGACTTAGTCGAACGTACCAAACCGATGAAATAGAAACTACCGCCCTCAATGGCGTTAATATTGAAATAGAACGTGGCGAGTTTGTTGCCGTTATGGGTCCGTCGGGTTGTGGGAAATCAACCTTACTTAGTATCATTGGCATGCTCGATAACCCATCATCAGGGCAATATTTATTTGATGACGAAGATATTTCGAATTACTCAGAAGCACAATTAGCGGCAATTCGAAAAAAGAACATTGGTTTTATTTTCCAGAATTTTAACTTAATTGATGAACTCTCGGTTGAAGAAAATATTGAGCTAGCCTTGCTCTATCACAACATTCCAAGTGCTGAACGCAAATCACGAGTTGCTAAGGTAATGGACAAGGTTGGTATTGCTCATCGTGCTAAACATATGCCTAGCCAATTATCAGGTGGTCAACAGCAACGTGTTGCGGTAGCGCGTGCCGTGGTAGGCGATCAAACCATGATTTTGGCCGATGAGCCAACCGGTAACCTTGATAGTGCCCATGGCCAAGAAGTGATGGAAATGTTGCAAGCGTTAAACGAAGAGGGCACTACCATTATTATGGTCACTCATAATCCCGCTCATGCTGATTATGCTCGCAGAACCATTAATTTATTTGATGGTAATGTCATTACCGAAAATGTCCGTGCCGCGTAAACTGCTGAGTCACAAAATTGCTTCATTTAATATACCCATACTTAATTATCGGTAGGGGTAAAGGAAAAATATGTTTAAAAATTATTTGCTGATAGCGCTGAGAAACTTGCTTAACAATAGGCTTTATAGTGCCATAAATATACTCGGTTTAGCGGTAGGTTTAGGTACCTGTCTTATGCTGATTTTATTTATTATCGATGAAAACCGATATGATCAATTTTGGACCGATTCGGATAATATTTATAGAATCAGCTCATCGATAGCCTCACCGGGAAATGATCCTTGGACCAACGGCGATGTATCAGGAAAAGCCAAACAAACCTTGCTCAATTATTTTTCAGAAGAAATTAGTGTCGCTACACGTTTCGCTCAGGAATACCCCATCATTACTGTGGGTGAAGATGTATATGAAGAACCGATATATTTAACTGATCCTGAAACGGCTGATATTTTTGATTTTGAGGTATTAAAAGGTGAGCTAAAACAAACCTTAACAGATAACCGCTCTATTGCATTATCTGAAGAGTTAGCAATAAAGTATTATGGTAATACTGATGTTATCGGAAAAGTACTCACTATTGCTCAATCTAATAGTAAGCACGATTATCGGGTTGGTGCCGTTTATAGCAAGCTACCTCGTAATACCGTGCTCTCGTTTAATGCATTAATTAAGTTAAATGAAGATGACTTTACCGAGCAACCTTGGATGTTCAATAACTGGTTAGCCTCCAGAACGACCACCTACTTTAAGCTTAAGCCAACGGGGAATATTGAAAATATTAACCAACACTTGGTTAGTTTTGTTACCGATAATGTTGCGGTACCCGATTACTGGGCTGATCAATACAGTATTGCCACTGAGTTCTTTAGTCTAACTACAATACCCATTAAAGATATATATTTAAACTATCCCAATAAAAAATCGAACCTGATTATTTTTGCTGCTATTGCGGTACTGATTTTAGTGATTGCTTGTATTAACTTTACTAACCTTTCTATTGCTCGCTCTACCCGGCGAGCACGAGAAGTGGCGATGAGAAAAGTCGTTGGCGCATCTCAAAAACAACTAATTATTCAATTTTTAGCTGAGACCATTTTTATTGCACTAATCGCTCTAGTTGTAGGGGTTGCTCTAGCCGAATTGCTAATGCCAGCTTATAATAAATTTTTAGGGCGTGACTTACTTATAGCTTATAGCGATGGTTATACCTTAGCGGTGATGCTGGGATTAGTACTCTTTGCTGGGGGAATTGGAGGAATATATCCTGCTTTTATTTTATCGTCTTTCAGACCAGCTGATATTTTAAAATCGAATAAATCCACAAGAGCTTCAGGCAGCGCCACTTTAAGTAATATATTGGTTATTTTTCAATTTGTTGTCTCTATTAGTTTAATTATTTGCGCAGTGGTAATTTATGCTCAACGGGATCACGCAAGTAAAATTGAGTTAGGTTACGATAAAGATCATATTGTAATTTTACATGGGGTTGGCCGTGAAACTTTAGTACCAAGACAAAAGGCTATTCAACAACAAATTAAGGCGTTACCCGGTATTATCTCTGCGAGCTACATTGAGCTGTTCCCATCTACCGGCGCTCAAAGAACCTCTGAGTTAACAGTTATTGATGGTGATAATTTAACGAAACATAATGCATCTTTTAAATTCATTGATTCTGAATACCAACAAACCTTTGATGCCAAACTGCTTTCTGGACGAATGTTTGATTTAAGTTATGGGCAAGATGTTCCGCCATCACCAGAGCAATTTGATAACAATCCCGGCCCATTTGAGATTAATGTGTTAATTAATGAATTAGCGGTTAAGCAATTTGGTTTTGGTGATGAGCCGAACGATGCGATCGGTAAAACTTTTCAATTAGAGTGGCCCATGATTGTCAATGCCACCATCGTTGGGGTGATTGCTAATACCAACTATCGTACTATTCGTGACCCGTTAACGCCTGAATTTTATCTTTTCGATGTTAATGGTGCGGGCTTTTTAGCGGTACATTTTAAAGGCTCTCCCATTGCTGCTGAGAAAATATTAAAGAATTACTGGCAAGAAAATATTACCGATGTGCCGTTTGTTCGTACGCTTGTTAGCGAGACTGTCGAGGCTCAATTTGTTGAAGAGCAACGAATGTCTGTAATGTTAGCTGTTGCGTCAAGTCTAGCGGTAATGGTCGCTTGCATGGGCTTGTTCGGTTTAGCGAGTCTTACTGCTGAACGACGCACTAAAGAAATTGGTTTACGTAAAGTGATGGGGGCTGATGTTAGCGATATTGTTAAATTATTAGTGTGGCAATTTTCAAAACCAATAGTGGTTGGCAGCTTAATTGGGAGTATTGGTTCATTCTGGGCGATGTCGCTGTGGCTAGAGCAATTTCCATATCGCATCGATAGTTGGTTTATTATCCCCATTTGTTTGGCGGCGAGTTTATTAGCGATTGCCATTGCTTGGTTAACTGTTGGCGGAAATGCGATAAAAGTGGCACGTGCTAAACCAATTAAAGCTTTGCGATATGAATAAAAGAGGAGTTGGGCTTTAATTTTAATGTCAATTATTTCTGGGAATTTTAATATTTTAATGCTTGCACCGTTTTGAGGTGTAAGTTAAAAGAAGATAAAATTTGATGATTAGAGACTGGTGAATTGCCTAATGCACTTTGCTATGTCTCTTTAGTGAAAAGAGTTAGAGTTCTACTATCTAAATCCAAGGGTAACATACGCCGATTGATGTTAAAGTTTTAATCTTCCTCACAAGTGAGTAACTAGTTTAAGTTCTAATTTTAAGTTATAAGTGGGAAGTTAATGTCCGATTAGAGTGGTGAAATGAAACGTTTTTAAGGATGAAATGAGCCAGTAATATTTTTCTTCTCTTTTATATTATGCAATAACCCAGTTGTTATTGCTTAATGATTTCCCTTTCTATACTTTCCTTTTGGTTTGTCGAATGAGCCAACTAAACCTTGAGATACTTCTACGTTTCTTAAATTCGAAAAACAGTTCATAGTCGTACGTTTATCAACCATAAAATCGTTAGTCATTGACTTATCTATTCCTTCATTAAATTGAAATTACCAATAGTATTATTTAGGCTTATACGAAAATCTATACAGGACTAAGTCTGTAGTCTGTTTTATCCGATTTTTCAAAAGACCAATATGACTCGTTAATACTTTAATATCTATAACCTTAAGTAAAGTGGCATATCAGCAATCCCTCAAACGGGATCCAAGCTGAAATAAAAAGATGAATGGGAGACTTTCCCCGTTTCTATCAAGTCCCTTCTAGTTAAATATCTCCATGGAAAGTGCTGGTGTATACGATCATCGACGTCAGCTAAGTAATTAATTTTTATTGTACTAATATTAAATAACTTAAGAATAAAAATTATAAATGGTAAAAATAATGATAAAACCAAGAGACGTCAAAACTATCGAAGATGCCAAAAAAGTTGTTAAGGAACGCGGTTTGAGTCATGTCAAAGTGGGGATCTTTGATATTGACGGTATCATGCGTGGAAAATACATGAGTAAAGAAAAGTTTCTTTCCTCATTAGATAATGGTTTTGCTTTCTGTGATGTCGTTTTAGGTTGGGACGTTAATGATCAGCTATACGGTAACGGAACTAAAGCGTCTTTTACTGGCTGGCATACGGGATACCCTGATGCTCCTGTTCGCATTGTGCCTGAAAGCTGTCGCGAGATCCCTTTTGAAAAGGGCATGTTGCTTTTTATTGGTGAATTTGAACAGCAAGCCGCTGCCGTTTGTCCACGTAACTTACTTCATCGAGTGATCAAAAAAGCACAAAATATGGGTTTTGATGCTTTTGCTGCACTTGAATATGAATTTTTCATGTTTAAAGAAACGCCAGAAAGTGCCCGCGAAAAGGGGTATAAAAACCTAGAAACCCTGTCATCTGACATGTTTGGTTATTCCGTTTTACGTAGTTCAGTACATTCTGATCTTTATGAACAAATTTTAGACATGTCTGAGAAAATGGACTTTCCCATTGAGGGTATTCACACGGAAACTGGGCCCGGTGTACTTGAAGCGGCTATTGCTGTTGACAGTGCAGCCAATGCAGCTGATAAAGCGGCATTGTTCAAAACATTCATGAAAGTGCTGGCTCAGCGTAATGGCTTAATGGCAACATTCATGGCGAAGTGGTCGACGGATTACCCAGGGCAAAGTGGTCATATACATGTTTCTCTTAATAATCGTGATGGTTCTGGATCCGCTTTTCATGATCCAAAACAGTTATACAACATGAGTAAAACTCAGCGACATTTCTTAGCCGGCCAACAGCGTTTAATGCCAGAGTTTTTACCCCTTATTGCCCCCACCATTAATAGTTATACGCGACTAATTCCAGGTTTTTGGGCACCAACTGATGCTACATGGGGTGTAGAAAATCGAACCACCGCATTGCGCGTTATCCCTGGTAGTGCAAAATCTCAACGAGTTGAATATCGCTTGGGTTCAGCTGATGGTAACCCTTATTTAACCTTAGCTGCTGCTTTGGCGTCAGGTCTTTATGGCATTATGAATGAATGGGAGCCAGAGCAGCAAGTAAAAGGTAATGCATATGAACAGGAACACCCTTCGCATTTAAAGTTGCCTACCACCCTATGGGATGCAACCCAACGTTTAAGAGCATCTGATGCTGCTAGAGAAATGTTTGGTGATACTTTTGTTGATCATTTCGCCACTTCAAGAGAGTGGGAAGAACTTGAGTATCGTAAACATGTTTCTGATTTTGAAATGAATCGATATTTTGAAATTATCTAGATTAATTTAAGGAATAATATGTGCCCTATGGCCTCCTTATAGCTGAAATTAGAGGATGAATGATGAGTCAAACTCAAAAAACACTATCGCCAATAGATGGTTCTATCTATATAGAACGTCCTTTAGCTGATGTAGAGCAAGTCAAAAGTATTATTACTCAAGCTCAGAAAGCTCAGAAAGCTTGGAGTAAAGTTAGTTTAGCCGAAAGAAAGACAATTTGTAGTCGGGCAGTAGAGGCGTTTGAGGCCAATAAAGACAAAATAGCACAAGAGCTTTGCTGGCAAATGGGACGACCAATTCGTTTTGCCGCAGGAGAAGTTGCAAGTTTCGCAGACCGAGCACGTTATTTAATTTCTATTGCAGATGAAGTACTAGCACCCATACAAACGAGTGAGAAAACAGGTTTTGAGCGCTATATAACAAGCGAGCCTGTCGGTGTGGTGTTAGTGATCGCTCCGTGGAACTATCCGCTACACACACCTATTAATGCTGTTATGCCAGCTTTACTTGCAGGTAATAGTGTTATTCTTAAGCATTCAGCACAAACCCCCCTTTGCGCTGAGCGCATAGTTGAAGCTTTTACTAAAGCTGGTTTACCCGATGGGGTACTCCAGTTCCTTCATATGAGCCATGAAAACACGGAAATGGCAATTAAATCTGTTGAAATTGGCGCGGTATCTTTTACGGGCTCTGTACCTGCTGGAGTGATAGTTGAGCACGCTGCCGCTGGTCGTTTCATTAATCTAGGTCTAGAGCTAGGCGGTAAGGATCCTACTTACATTCGTCAAGATGCCGACCTTAAATATGCCGTTGAAAGTACAGTCGATGGTGCTTTCTTTAATTCAGGGCAATCTTGTTGTGGCATAGAACGTATCTATGTTCATGAATCAATTTATGATGAATATTTAGCGGCATTTATTGCGCTTGTAAAAGAATATAAGTTAGGTCGTTCAGACGACACTGAAACAACACTTGGCCCATTAGTTCGCACTTCTGC
>Ga0209292_1004983_pt1 | contig 13757 bp, 9 predicted proteins | sample GOMGulsemesocosm_2_FD_184634 | JGI IMG/M metagenome (GOLD analysis project Ga0209292, IMG submission 184634) | Methane-oxidizing microbial communities from mesocosms in the Gulf of Mexico - GOM9C Gulf of Mexico (SPAdes) (version 2) | ecosystem: Environmental > Aquatic > Marine > Cold seeps... | reverse complement strand
TGAAAAAAACGGGGAAATTCGCAAGTTTTAATCTAACAAGGCGTTCAAACGGACAAAAAACAGTTGGTTTTTGCTCGTTCCTCGCCTATTTTAACCAACTATTTTATTGCCGCTTAACGTGGCGTTAGCCGTCTAAAGGAAGTATGTTGAAATACTTAAGTTTTGTTGCTTTTATTTTTTGTCTAGTTTCTTGTACTTCAAATTATAAGATTAGCTCACAACCCAATATTGTTAAAAACACGACAGAATTTACTTTCCCGTATTCAGCAAAAATTTTGTCGTCTAAATTAGAGCAAGTATTTTCAATCAAAAACCAAATTGAAAATAAGATCCCTTTATCAAGCAGTCCCCATAGTGGGATTTTTACGACAAAACTTACTAAATTGGACAATGAAAGATACCAATTAGACTTTAATAACATCAGTACAAACTTCTGGAAATCTGATATTTATGTAGTGGATGGAGAAAAAGCCCAAACTACCGGTAAATTTCAAATATTACTGACTCAAAATGATAAAGGGTTAACAAATGTGACTGTTAAAGTTACGAGGTTACAAGTTATTAATGGCGTTGAATGCTGTGGGCCTCATGGGCGATATTCACGTTATACAGATGTTGCTCCAACAACAATTGAAGAATATGCATTCCTGTACTTTATAGGAGAACAACTTGGTATTAAAATGAGTCCGATATACCGAGTAAACGACGGCTAACAAGCCACTCAAGCAGGACAAATAACAGTTGGTTTTGTTCGCTTCGCTCTCTATTATAACCAACTATTATTTGCCTCTTAGTGGGGCGTGAATGTATTTTATTTATTTAATAAAATCAAATGATTAAGTTAGTGATTTTTATTTTGTGACAAAGTTGTGACTTCAAAGTGACGGGCTTACTTTTTTGATAATTATTCTGTGATATAGCCCCTCATAAAGAAATACTAGATTAGATGAATAAGTAACGTTGTGCCCATTAGGCATTACACCTACTCGAAAATGTAGGCCTACTTTCCGATCATATTGCTAACATATATGTTTAATAATTTTGCGAGAGGAGCATAGGGCGCCTTAGTTCATTTACTGTATATGCAGGCATGATAGTATGATCCAGTACCCGTATATTTTTCTCGCGAAAAGTTCAAAAATCCACATGAAAATCACGCTGTAAAAAGTCTTTATAGTAGGCTAAGCGGAAGCTACAGTCCTCTTTACAGCTCATTGCTGCCGTTGACATTTAATCTCTAGGCAACTTGACCTAAAACGGTCATTTTTTGTTGTTATAATCACCCAATCTAATGATCACTAAGATACGTTATAGTTCCCGACAGATGAGTATATGTGACTTTTGATGATGGTTTTTTGCCAGTAGGTCACTCAGTTTGAGTGTGAACTAAGCCACGATTGCAGTCATTGAGGCTTTAAATTTAAGCGACAACTCCTCCTATAAAACAGCACTATAGAAGATAATAAAGTCGTTCCAATTACTCAACGTGAAGTTTGAAAATCAATATTTAATCTCAATTGAAATTTCCGAGTTAAGTTATATTGCTCGTGTTATAAAGGGGTAGTCTATTCACATATTAGTCAAAAGAACTCTATTTCTACCAGACTCTTTTGCTTGATATAAAATATTATCAGCAGTTTTATATATAAACTCAGTCGTTAACTCCTGCGTGGTATCTACAATTACAACACCAAATGATGCGGTAACAAAGGCAGAAGCAGAATTGCCAGAGTGCTCCATTTTCGAGTCGACAATCGCCACTCTAAGCTTTTCTACAAATGAAAAAGCAGCTTTATCATCAAGGTTGCTAGATATAACGCAGAATTCCTCTCCTCCAATTCGAAAGGCAAACTCATTAGCTCGTTGGGTAAAGTCTTGCATGATGTTGCCTATCTTAATGAGCACTTTATCTCCGTTGTCATGTCCATAAGTATCGTTATATTTTTTGAAGTGGTCAACATCAAGCATAGCGAAGACAAGTTTGTAACCATTTCTTTTTGCTCTATTTAGTTCATCCAAAAATACCTTTTCAAAGTGTCTTCTATTGTAAAGTCCTGTCATAGAATCAGTGGTCGATAAAACCTCTAACTCATCGACTTTTTCAGTAAGCTTTTTATTAAGCTCTTTAATTTTGTTTTTCGATTTTTTTAGCTGCTGATTCCAAGCGAATGTGATGGTTAATATGATGAAAAAACTTGCTACTATCTTAAATATTAATTCATAGTCAACTTTTTGGGTAAATTTAACTACAGACCACTTAGTCATTACCTTATGGATATCTTCAGGTGCTAAGCTTAGTATTAACTTGTTTAAAATACTTAAGAGAAGTACATTGTCTTTTTTTACAAAAAAGGAAAGGTCCATGTTAACCCTAGTACTGCCAACTATGGATAAGTTGTTAATGCCACTTTGAGATATTCGGTAAGTGGCAGCGGTTGCTGAGGCTAAAAAAGCATCGTACTTCTGTTCTGAAACACCTTGCAGACCCTCTTTAATGTCTTTAACAAATAAAAAGTCTACTTGGGGGTAGTGCTGTTGTAATTTTCTAACATAACCATAGTCTTTTACTACAGCAATTTTTTTATTTTCAATGTAGCTGAGTCGGGCAACATAGTTATTGTTATTTGTCATAATAATGACAATGGGACTAGTTAAATATGTATCGGTAGCAATAAATCGATCTTGCAAAGTAGGATCAAGAGGATCACTTGATAGTATATCTACATGCTGCGAGGTAGCTAATTCGAGAGAATTTTGCCAGCTTTCACTTTTTAACGTGCTTAAATTTAAGTTTATTTCAGTACCAGTATTACTTTTTATAAGTTGCAATACTCCAGGAATGATACCGATATGTTCAAACTTACTGTTATAGGCTTCATAGGGGAGCCAACTTGGGTCTGCAACATAGTTTAACACTTTGTGTTGCTTTAAGTATTCCTTTTCAGGCTCAGTCAACCCGACCTTGTTTTGTGCAAACAATGGCAATGTATAAACCAAGGCTAAGATTGTTAAACTTAGGGTAAAAATATTTTTCATAAAAAAACTATAGACTATTTAATACTACAATAATTAAAAATATTTCGATTCTGCCTTAAAAAGAATTGTGAAATTACAGTGAATGCTACAGTCGGCTATGTAGCTTAAACCAGCCCTACAAACAAACAGTAAATTTTAGTTAACCTTACCATGAATATGATTATGGTTTCTCAAAACGCAATGTCAGCTTATGGCTAATTGAAGAAGGCTCTGTTACTCAAATTATATGTTAACAATGATACGATATAGCCGTTCCACACAGATATAAATATGCATTGTTTGGCTATAAATATTACCAATTAATCGGATAGCATGACTGGCAAAAATGCCACCATAGACAGTCATGAAGTTAGATTCGGATGACTTCAAAGTACATATTTATCTTGCTAAATTTGAATGTTTATTATCGATTTGGACATTTCCAGTCATGTATACCAAAACTATCAAGGTCACTTATTAGTTTGCAAGCAGGTGCTAGATCATAATTTCCAGCTATAGTACATGAAGAAAGCAATGTACTAACTGCTAGTAACTTGTCCATACTCACGGGCTTTTGAACATAGAAGCACGCTTTCGTATCTTTGATGTCTGCGTCTTGAGGTGCCCCAGTCATTACAACAAATTTTTGCTTAGGGTTGTTTTCTTTTACATAGTCAATTAACTCACAACCAGATTTTCCTGGCATGCGAACATCCGTAATGATAGCAATATTTGTTGATGTGCAGCTTTTACTTTCTGTATGAGTAATATAATCTTCGGCACAAGCATGGCTAATTACATTGAAGCCTGAAATCTTAATAATTTCCTGATACAGCTCTCTTAAAGCTGTATCCTCATCAATAATATCTATATCCACAGTAATTCCATTTATAGTAACTGATAAAAATTAGCGACAGTTTTGTCGCTCAAACTAAAAGCTTCTTCTTGATTCGTTTGGAAATGGTAACGTTACACATTTTGCGCAGTTACACTTAATTCTGTAGTAAGCCAGTCAATGGCTTGATCACGATCTAATTCTAAACCCGAAAACATTTTCATATTAAGCTTGTCTGACTCTCTTATTCGTTCAATATTTTTCGTATCTGACGCTCCCGATGTGTAGTAATTTAAAATAGCAACAGCTTGAATTAGTGGTGAGGAGCCAAGCAGCAACTTAGCTTCAAAGCTATATTTATAGTCATTAATTTTATCAATTATTAATTCTAACAAATCCTTGGAAAGAGAATTAATTACAGCAAAACTTAAACGATGAGTCATAAATTCCTTTATTTATAAGTATATTGAAAAGGTGTAGAAATAGTCTCGCAAGGAAGTTGATGATAGTATTAGATAACTTAAAAAGAAATAGTCATTTTACGCCATCTGGTTTTATCTGATTAACTTAAATACTAATAACTTTCGATAAGCTTTCTCGATAATCACAAGGTGTAGTGTTAGTCCAACGACGAAAAGCACGATTAAAATTTGATACATCGTTGTAACCTAAAAATTCACTAACTTCTTTTATATGAATATTTGGTATTGCTAACATCTCCAAAGACTCTTTAAAACGCCACTTATCGATAATACTCGACATGGATTGACCTTCTCCTGCTAGATTACGCTGTAAAGTGCGTGTGGATAAACTTGCCATGTCTGTAATCAAGCCAGCATTCATATGTAAATAATCATGTTTTGAATCTAACAATCTCTCAATTCTCGATGACAACGAACCTGTTCCTAGGAAATTATTTGACAGATGAGAAGATGGGCCTGCTCCTGACATAGGCTTTGTCAGCAAAGACGTTGGGAATTTTATTGTCGTTGCGGGTTGTCCTAAGAATTTTTTTGCATTCCAGCCCGAAGGAAATAGCGACTCTATATTAGGCATGGTACTGCTTTGAAAATGAATCTCTAATGGAACCCAATTATCCCCTGTAGCTAGCTGGACACTTCTTATCAATAATGAAAAAACAAGGTACTCAGTTTGGTCTCTACCAAAGCTTGAGCTATCAGTAAGTCGCTGTCGTAAGGTTGTAATGGCTCCATTAATTTCTAAATCCAATTGCTGGTTACTTAAAGTCACACCATGATTTTTAACGCTAAATTGAAAGGCAGATAAAAGTTCAGGTGCAAGAGCAATTAATTCTCCCCATTGCGATAAGGTAGCTAATTCAATACTTTCTGAAAATTGTACTGCCAATTCATCAATACCCTGATGACGGTGGTCTTGATCAAAGAACTTGTACATAAACTCAACAGGTACATAGAGGTTAGGATCATTTTACTTAAACCTATCTAAGCCAGGTGTTATTAACATACGCTCAACATTAACTCCTGAACCCATCAAATCAGATATTAATGGCATTAAAAATCCAACTTGAGCGATATGTGATTTAGACATTTTTTTAATCTTACTTTGTTGTTGACAAATTAACTCCTGAGAATTCAAATGTCCAATGCCATTAAACCAGATCAAAATGACGTGGTTTACCACTAAGCACATCTTCAAAATCTACTACTTACTCCTTAGATACTGTTAACTACTTAAGCTTTTTATCTGATGCTACTAAAGTGATATGAACCATGTTACGTATACGTGTTACCTTACGTACTTCTATTTCGTTCAAGCCAATGTTATATAAATCTTTTAATGTTAAGCCTACTTCTAGTGCTATGTCATTCTCTATGTGTTTTGCCATTTATTGTATTACTCTTTAGCTTTTTAATAAGAATCTATAGTAATTCTTAGCAATTGGTTAAGCTGTTATGACTTATAAACTTTGTGTAGTTAGTTGTTATCGATACTATGTAGCACTTACGCTACTTATTCAAAGACGACTTACGCAAACTAGACTTTATTTTTAAGTATATTGAAAGGTGTGGAGCGAAATAGTTTCGCAAGTTATGTGATGATAATATTAGGTAATTTTAAAAGAAATAGTCATTTTGCGCCATCTGGTTATATCTGGTTAACTTAAATACTAATAACTGCTTGTGGCAATATTTAGCATTGAGAGATGATATTCCGCAGGCAGGTATGATCTTGCAGAAGTCATAGGTATTGTTCTCGTTCTATAACTATATTTTGCTGTTTGATAATTAAATTAGCTTCAGAACTTATTTTGGAAACGTCCGCTTCCGCTAAGGCTAGAGTTATTAAGCTAACTGTCGACCTACTTAAGTCAGCTAACGGGCATACAGTAGATTTCGATCCACATATACAATTCCAAAATTTTTCTTCCGCTCTACGCACCAACTTGTCGTTAGGATATCTTTTGAAATATCGAATTTCTAAAGCAAAACTAAAAATTCATACACCGGATTACTCTAAGGGCAGTATCTACCACTTTCTAGACGTTTTCATTAGGAACAATATTTTTGCTTTTCTGAAAAAAGCACAGGAACCAGACAGTAAATTTCCTAAACAGGCAAAGTTAATCAGCTCCGGTCGATGTTGAGAATATGCGCTAGAAGTTGGATATACGTGTAAGCAATTAGACCTAATTAGCTTCAAATACTTACAGAATATGCACAGGAGCAATCATCAGAAGTTCTGATTATAGTATTTAACTGTCTAGATGTATTAATTTATAAAGGAAGAATGGGGTGGCTAAAACGACTTGAAGCCTCGACAACCGGAATCGCAATCCGATGGTTTGTTATAACCTTTGATTGTTAGTGGTTACTTTTTATTGTTATTGTAACCATTAGCTTTAAATAATGTCCTATAGCGATGACTGATGTTTACTTATCGAAAACATATTATAAGCACAAGGATGCCTTGAAATTCAAAATAATTCCTTTTGAAAAAAACTGTCCTGAATTATCGAAACAGAATAAGTCAGCATTGGCTTTACCCGACCCCCTTATTTTTTAATTTGAATAATCATCTATTGGCAATCATCAACATGCTCAACCATTATTCATCTCCCCACATGTTTAAACGTGTTAACAAAGCTTTTTATAAAGGCAAAGGGCGTAATATGATTGTCATGTTATAATATAATTGGGGCCATCATGAAATGAGTATCAGAGACCATAAAACAGACTTTACTAACTAAAATTTTTTGATGTATACGTACATACTGTACAATAAATAACAATTAAATGGTGTATAAAATTTGAGAGTCATATATATTATGTCCGATTCCAATATACACAAATATCACTTCGCTCAAAGGTTACTTTTCAATTCATGACAATCTCTCGATATCAAATTGGCTCCTCAGTCCTCGATTGTCAGACCATGAACTTAATTAATGGTACTAAATCCGCTAAGTTATCGTCTAAAGTCTTTGAGTTATTAAAATTATTTTTGACCAATAAAGATCATATCGTTGCAAGAAAAGATGCAATAGAGAGTATTTGGCTCGGCAACGAAGGTGTTGGTAAAAATGGCTACACTAACGCAATTTGGACATTAAGAAAGTCCTTTAGAGGACTGGGTATTGAAGATGAAGTATTCCTAACTTTACCCAAAATTGGCTATCAACTTATGTTGCCGGTAATATCAGCAGACACTTCCGCCATTAAGCCCACTGTTGAAGTTAATAAAGTAAAAATGATCGCATTCACGTCAATCCTAGTTAGTGTTGCTGTTATTGTCTTAAGCTTCTATCTGTTTATCAGCAAAAATGATCGTACTATCATTCCCCAAAAAACCAGAACACAAAGTGTTGAGGAGAATACCAGAATTACCAATTATGAAGGTGTTGAAGAACATCCAGCGGTATCTCATAATGGTAAATACTTGGCATTTCAATGGTTTCGCAATGGCCATAAAGGTAGCGTATATTTAAAAGAAATTGGAAACCACTCTAGCCCCTTGAAATTGGTAACCATGAGGAATGATGAAGAAGCGTCTCCAGCTTGGTCTGCCAGTGACAGTTCTTTGGCCTATGTTCGCATTTTAGAAAATGGTCAATGTCAGATTCGCACCAGACGTTTAGTGACTAACGAAGATATTCTGATCGACGAAGGTTGTTATTATCAGCCGTTTAAACGTGTTATTTCTTGGTCGAATCAGCATGATAACACCCTGCTTTATTCTAAAAAACTAGGGAATGGCGTTGCCTTATTTTCTTTCGATTTTGATAGCAACACGATAAAACAGGTTACATTTCCTGAAGGAAACATGATTGATTACGCTCCACATTATTCTTCAGACAATTCTCAAATAGCCTTCATTCGAGCCAGTGGCAGTCAGAAAGACAGTTTGATGTTGCAAAATGATGATCGCTCACTCTCCACTTTATTAAAAGACAAAGTAGGTATAATCGACTTAGATTGGGATATTGATAACAACGCTATCTTTGTTAATTATTCCAAAACAGGACGACATGTTCTAGAGCGCATCTCAGTTGACAATTTAACAGCAACATTGATTAGCCAAACCGGGTTAGCGAGCAATATATCATTTAATAGCATCGATAAAGTATTATATTTTTCAAGCCACATTTCAAAAGAGTATATCGCTCAACTTTCTTTTGAAGCAGGCAAAGTGATACGCCGTATATCTTCTTCTTCACGAGATATGTATGGCCGTTATGTTGTTAAAACCGGAGATATTCTCTTTCTTTCGAATCGCTCTAATTATTGGTCTCTTTGGCTAAATGACAAATTTGAAAGCGTCAATCTGAGCAAAGAACTAGGCAACGCTAGTGTTCCTGCCGTTTCGCCAGATAGTAAAAGGTTTGTCACTTCGATTACATCAGAAAAAGACCTTAGTAGTCAGTTATATCTAGGGTCAATTGAAACAGGTCAGTTAGAAGAGTTATCAACAAATGGTTTATTTGCAGAAAACATCAGTTGGTCACGTGACGGTAAATCGTTATATTTTTTAACAAGTACTCCCGACAATGCTGGCATTTACCGATTGACCATTGCCAGTAATAAAATGGAACAGGTCACCCATAAAGGGGAGAATTATGCTATCGAAGGCCCGGATGGAAAACTGTATTATTCAAAGAATAACCAAAAAGGCATTTGGCAACTTGATCTCCTTACGCAACAGTCGTCGCTGATCACTGACGAATTATCGGTTTTTGATTACGGTGCATTCTTTTGGTTACAAGACGAACTTATTTATTTAAAACGTGGCAAAGATAGCGACGAAATAAAAAGTATTACTCTTGAGGGCAACACAAAGCTCCTCTTGACTTATCCTTTAAATAGTATTCGTAAATTTTTTGGTATTTCATCGGCAAACGACCACAGTTTCATCGCCACATTAAAGACCTCCAATGAGGCTGACATTAACGCGGTTTCTATTACTGCGTATACTGCTAATCCAACGCTAGAGAAATAACTCCTCTAAAGACCTCTTCCAACAACAACTAAAAAATCGATTAACCGCCTCGATATTTTCAGAATAAAACACAATCCCCCTCTGATTCAGCCTGTTTTTCCTTCATATTTTTACCCGTTTTATAGCCATGTTATTGATTTTCTTTACCTCTTTCTTTTTATCAATAACCCCTTACTTATAGCGCAAGCCACTGTTATTTAACAGAATAGATATTAATTCGATATTTGGTTGATGTTTATTTAAGGTGAAATCGAGTTAGATTCGAGTTTTCCCCTATTGTGACGAATAACATTACTCTTTATAAAATAATAGGCACGTTTAATAACAACAAATTTAAATAAAACGGCTATTTATAATAATACCAATTAAGGATACAACAAATGAGATACAAGAAAAGTACGCTAGCGTTATGCGTAAGCTCAGCGATTTTCGCTGGTACAGTCACAGCACAAATAGATTCAGAAATAAGAAAAGCTTATGCTGAGCCTATTAAAGCAGTTAGTCAATTTGTCATCCAACTCGATGGTAAACCTGCTTTAGCTCACGGTATCAGTAATCGTAGCGACTATAGCAATGAAGCCAATGCAGTTAGCCAACAACAAGAGCGTATATTTCAGCAAATTTTAGCACTAGACCCTCAAGCCAAATTAGTTGGCCAATCGCGTTTATTATCAAACTTTATCACTGTGCAATTAAGCACAGAAGCATTATCAGATGTAAAAACCTTAGGAGGTGTTAATTCAGTATTAGCCTCTAATGTCGATGTTCGTTCTGCAGAGAAAAACGCATTTTCAACCAATAATGCGCAAATAACGAGTGAAGGCGGCACTACGGAAGGAATTACCATGCAGTCTCCGTACTTAAGCTCGGAAACAGCGGGACGTGGTGCAACGGTAGCTATTATATCAACCGGTATTGATTACACATTACCTGAGTTTGGCGGAAGCGGTGTTTATGGTGACGATAACGACCCTGAAACACCTCCTGATGCAGGAAGCTATTTAGATGCATTTGAAAATGGTGCCATTGGGCCAACAATTCCAGCAGTAGCTGATGACCCCTCAACGCCTGATGTCGATGAGTCAGCAGATGCTATCGTCGGCTATGACGGTTTTCCAACCAGCGTTGTTGTGGGTGGTTGGGACTTTATATCAGAAAACTGGGGAATGGATGGTAACCCTATTGACCAAAACCTTGATTATGATAATGGCCGTGGTTTCGTTTATCCAAAAGGTCAAGGTACTCAACTTGCAAGTATCGTACATCAGTTAGCCCCTGGTGCTTCGTTATACGCCTATAAAGTATATAACGTTAGTAAGAACCCCAATAATGACAGCACATATGGTCGCGTTCCAAGCCATACACAAATTGCTCAAGCGATAGAGCATGCATTAGATCCAAACCAAGATGGTGACACAAGTGATCACGTAGATGTAGTTTTATTAGATGCATCGGGCGCAGCCGCGTTTTATCAATCCCATGAACAATCTGGTACCAGTGAATTTGTTACACAACAAATGATCCAAGCAGCATCAGCACAAGGGATGACTATTGTAACGCCAGCTGGTTCCTTTGGGCATAAAAACGTTTACGGTGAAGTAACAGCTACTAACTTCCGTAACTGGATTTCATGGGCGGGGGCTTCTCCAGCTGCTGTCACTGTTGGTTCAGCTGTTATGGCTAATGATGGTGAAACAGTAACACCTGCTTCTTGGTCACCAATGGGCCCGGTACGTGGTAGTAATGGCTTAAAACCAGAAGTAATGAGTTTCGCTAAAGATATGCCGGTAGCATTAGTCAGTAATCCTGATGACAATGCAGCAAAACTTGCTCGACGTACGGGAGCTGACGTTGCCTCTGCACGTATTGCTGCTGCAATAGCCGTTATCAAAGCTGCTCACCCTGATTTAGGTCCAGTTGAGTTAAAGGCAATATTAGCAAATACAGCTAATCATAATATTAAAGAAACTGACTTTAAAACCGGTGAGATACTTGAGCAAGCCGAGTTAATTTATATTGGCCATGGTACTGAAAACATAGAAGCAGCTACCACGACACCAATTGCCGCTTGGAATACTGAAAATAACCAACCGTATGTTCAGTTTGGTTTTCATGAGGTTGCTGATGAATTAACCATCGTCAAAAACATTACGCTTCGTAACTTTTCTGACCAAGCGCAAACATATAATTTAGATTATATGGCAAATGGTGACAAAGAAGCACAATTGGCATTAACTATCAATCACCCAAGTATAGTATCAATTCCAGCACATCATTCTGTAACCATAGCGGTTAGTATTGATATTGATGGTACTATGTTACCAGCATGGCCATTAACAAGTTCAGAAGAGTATACTGACGAAAACTATAAAGCGACTGAGCTTAACGGTTATTTTCAGTTAACTGCCGAAGGTCAACCTGAACTAAATGTCGGCTGGATGATTCAAGCTCGCCCAAGTAGTGATATTGACAAAAGTGCGATTACTAAAGAGTATCCAATATCATTAGGCTGGAACAGTGACCTAGGTCGTTCAGAGTATGAAAGTCTCGAGTGGGCAGAATCTATTTACCCAAATCGTGACGAACATACGCCAACCTACTTCGCGTTAACCTCTTCGATTAGCAATACATCAAATACCCCAACAACTTATGAAGTATACCCTACCGTAATAGAAACTGCTGCCGAGCCAGTAGGTAAAGAGCGCACTTACGGGCATAAAATCAAAACTGTTGGTGGTGGCATTTATGATGATGCAAGTTGTGAAGTTACGGGTAAAAAAATCTCTATCGCCGTTAACTTATGGCAACCAGCAGCAACAGCAATGGCTAACCATTTTGATAAAATAGGCACACCGTTGTTTTACTACGACCTAATTCCTGAGCAAGTAGTGAAAGACTTAGGCATGGATGAAAGCTTCACTGGGTATTCAAAGTACGACGTAGCGAAAGGTGAAGCCGCTATGTTGGGTCAAACATGGGTTGAACTAAATGAATATGGCGAACCAGCGACATATTATCTTGACTACTCGAAAGAATATGACCGTTTTAACCCAACTGGGCGTTATAAACAATCGTCATTGCCTGTACGCATCACACCCAATGGAACAAATATTGTTTCAGAAGTATGTTTGGGTGAGCTAGCACATCATGATATTAGTGATGCTCCAGATGACGAAAACATCCCATTAGAAGTACCTGTACTTGACGACAACGGCGATATGTTGGCTGAAATGGTGCAATGTGAAGGTATGACGTTAGAAGAGTTACTTGAATACGATTACTTTGCCGATTATGGCCATTACTACTGTTCTTCTAGCACAGGGCTTTGGGATAACGAAGGTTATGCTCTTGATGAGAATGGCGATCGTTTAATCACCATGGTAGAAAATACTGAACGTGGTGTACCTGGTCAAAATGAACTATTGAACTTCTTTGATCAAAATTTTGGTTTCTCCATTGGTACTGATCGCGATACTCAAAATCTAAAATTTGCTCCAGTTGCACAATTTAACCCAACACGTTTAGGTTACTTCGAAGAAGATGTTGAAGTTTGTATGGACACCTGGATAGGCTATTCTTGTGAAATTGCCGATATAGATTATTCAGTACATGCAGGTTTTTCTGTGATAACGGAAGAAAACCCAATTGAAACCGCTGATTTTAACCACATCATTACCCTTCAACCCGGTGAAGAAGCAACGGTTGCTGCTGCTCGTATAGGTAGTTTTGGTTCAGGTCATGGTCAAGTGATGGTTATCAGTACTGATGATAATTTTTCAATGACATCTCCAGTAAGTTACCTAGATGATGATGGTAGCGTTGTTGCTGAAGTTCGCTCTGATCAGGAATTCACCATCAATGAAAACCCTGATTATGATGCTGTAGTTGGAAAAATAAAATTAGATACTGCGGGCTTATTTGCCATATCAGAGTCAAGATATTCTTCATTCGACTTGAATATTGTGAATGCTCTTCCTGGTTCACCATTTGCGATTAACCAAGAAACGCGCGAACTATATGTTAGCAACCCTGACGCAATTGATTTTGAAAATAACACGAAATTCGACGTTATAATCCAGATAGTTCAAGGGAACTCGCTAAGTGTTCCAGTAACAGTTACCGTGTGGGTTAATAACTTGAATGATGTTGCTCCAATTGTTGTAGCGCCTATTTCTACCGTTAATACACAAATCACTGATGATAGGTACGCTTACATTTCAGTTGATGTTACATCAATGTTTGCTGACCCTGAAGGTGACAGTTTAACTTACACTGTTGAAGGTTTACCTGAAGGTGTTCACTTTGCAGAAGGTGTTATTCAAGGTAACCCTACCTACCCAGGAAGATACAACATTACCGTTATTGCATCTGACGGCGTGAATAGTAGCAGTTCGAGCTTTGAGTTAGTTGTAGCAGACGAAACATCATCAAG
>Ga0209292_1004978_pt1 | contig 13759 bp, 7 predicted proteins | sample GOMGulsemesocosm_2_FD_184634 | JGI IMG/M metagenome (GOLD analysis project Ga0209292, IMG submission 184634) | Methane-oxidizing microbial communities from mesocosms in the Gulf of Mexico - GOM9C Gulf of Mexico (SPAdes) (version 2) | ecosystem: Environmental > Aquatic > Marine > Cold seeps... | reverse complement strand
GCCCAGTCTAGGTATTCTTAAATAAAGACTAAAAGCATCCTTGCTGATAGTCTTTTTTATAGCTTACTGAACAGTAAAATCAGTTGAAGTTAACACCGAAGTCTTGCTAGTAGACTCGTTATACATCTTCTTAAAGTCATTGACTTCGGCAGAATTATCATCAAATAAATCTCTGACAAAACCATAGGCAATGGTTTGATAAACCAGTTCAGTTTTAACCGTATAACTACCACCAGTTAAACCACTGATACGATAGCTGATCTGATCGCTACCACCAATAAAGTTATTATCATTATTGGCAATACCCGCTACAGCCACATCATCAGGAGCTGTTGCTTTGTTAAAGCCATTTGGCAAAAGGCGATTATCTTTAAGATAAGTTGCCCCACGTAATAATGTATAAGTTACCTCATCATCACTATTGCCCATAATAGCTTCATAAACCTGAACCTGATCTGGAGCGTTTATAACATCGTAATGTGGTTCAAATGCCAATGCATCAAAATCAGAAGCGACACCTTGTACGCTACCATTATCATTTACTTTACCTGATTCAAATACCACATTATTTGAATTATCTAATACAGTTACGTGAACAATAACTCTACGTGATGGATAAGCACTAGGAAGTTTATGACCTGTTTGACTATTGATTTTCAGGCTAAAGTCTAATTGACCCTGGTTTAATGATTGGCTTAATACCTCAATGGTTGCCGATGATTGTATCATGGTGTTAGTTGCCGCAATAATGTCATCAAAGTTAGTAGCAATGACACCTAGCTGCTGTTTATTGTTTTTCAAAATATTTAGCATAAAGGTATTGGCACCGACAAATTCATGGACAGCAAAATTATTCCGACCTTCTAACCACATAGGGCGGTTAGAAATAGGTACACCATTAGCGCGTTCCATATGACAAGATTGGCAACTGTTTGTTTCTGCATAATCACTGTGTAACCATTCTGAATATGGCATTTGCTCAGGAAATTCTGATTCTAGTGTTGTGCTTAAAACAGTACCTGCTCCATCTACAAACGGCGTTTTAACATTATGACAGGTTGCACACATTTCAGATTCTTTAGTATGCAAACTGAATTTTGGTGTAAAGCCAGTATTCATCACCATTGGGTTTGGAAATAGGTTGTCATAAGGACCAAAAATTTCTTTATTATTCCCAATTTCATATTTACCCGTAAAACTCTCAAGAGTACCTAGTTTTGGTGAATCTTGAATTTGATGGCAAAGTGTACAACTTACCCCATTCATTGCAGCATCATGACGAGAATGTGATGCGTTAAGAAAACCATTATCTAAAATCTCAATAGGCTCATTGTTTTTCTTAGCTTCAAAGTTGGCCATAGGTGCATGACAACGACTACATTTGTCATTAATAACATCAGCTAAATGAGGATTACGATTTAACTCTGTTCTTACTTTAGCTTTCCAGAATGGGTCACGTGTTGAATTAGCCATCATCGTTGCTGACCAATCTTTTTCAATAGCAACATCATTACCCTGGTTATCCGTCAGGTTGTTATGGCATTGCGTACAATTATCAGAACCTGAGAAATGACTGGTGCTGAATGTTGCATCACCAGCTGGCTGAGGAGGTAATTGAAAACTTAAGTTGGGTTCTGCAATTGTTGTAGTGCTAAAAGTATCATTGATTCCGCCAATGGTTAGAAGTGTATCCGTAGTAGTTTGATATGAAGAAGACGATGTTTGTCTAACCGTAACAGTATTACCATTGGAGACTTCAGCAGCTAAAGATGTATAGCTACCGCCATTAATTGCATACTCACCATTAGAAATAGATATGGCAATAGCAGTGTTTATACCTGACACTGTAATTGAATTAGAAATATTGACGCTATTAGTTTCAACATTTGCTTGATCAATGAAGCTGAATGTATCTGGGCTATTATCAATAGGGTTGTCTATAGTAGTGATGCTAAATGTAGCACTCACTCCACCAATAGTTAATGTTGCCTGTGTTGTAGAGATGTAAGCTGATGAGGCTATTAAACGAACTGTAACAAGATCGTTATTGTTAACTGAACTGCTTGTTGATGAATAAGGACCATTATTAATAGAAAATTCACCTCCAGTCACTGAAATAGCCGTTTCAGAGTTAATACCAGTGACAGTAATAGAATTTGAAATAACAACTGAATTTAAAGCTATCCCTATTTGATCGGTAAAAACAAAGGCATCAGGGGTATTATCAATAAGTTTCTCTATTGTAGTAACACTAAATGTAGCACTCACTCCACCAATAGTTAATGTCGCCTGTGATGTGGTGATGTAAGCTGATGAGGCAATTAAACGAACCGTAACAAGGTCACCATTAGTAACAGTACGGCTTACAGATGAAAAAGGTTCATTATTAACAGAAAATTCACCACCGCTTACTGAAATATTTGTAGCAGTGTTAATACCAGTGACAGAAATAGAATTTGAATTAACAGCTGAATCCAAAGCTACCCCTATTTGATCGGTAAAAACAAAGGTATCTGGTGTAGTATCTGGGGTGTTTTCTAACGTTGTTACATCAAAACTATCAGTAACACCATTCAGGTTAAGAACTGCACTGGTTGTTGTTAAGTGTTGGCCTGAAGAAGTTTGACGAACATCAACTGTATCACCATTATTCACACGGCTAGAGGAATTACTATAGGTTCCTCCATTTATAGAATACTCACCATTAGTAATACTAATACTTATTGAAGTATTGATCCCTGAGACAGTGATGGAATTTGCATTAATTGAACTAAGCAGCTGAGCACCTGTCAGATCAACAAAATTAAATATATCTGGTGTTTTATCCCATCGTTTTCCATTTTTAGCAGCCCAAGCAGTGGAGCCTGTAAAAAATGGAAGTAGAAGTAATAAAAGGAATAAAAGTTTTCGATGCCAAGCAAGCATAGTTTCCCCTAAGAAAAAATTGAATGTAAGCTTTTACTTATGCAACTAATATACCGCTTAACTTATATGGGTAATTTGAAAAATATATAATGCCTATTGTTATAAAAACATTCCCTATATTATCAATGATCTATTGGTAATATAATTATATTATTAAATTTAAATATTTAATTTATAGGGAATAGCAGTGTAAAGTTTAATGATAAAACCGTTGAAATAAAGTAATTAAAATATGTCAAATGACACACCTCAACTAATTAAATGCCATATTTTTCTAGATATAGAAAGGTTGGAAACCTACAGGCTGAATAAGTACAAATAAAACTAGAATTGTTTTAGGCGTTAGGGTATGTAAAAATTCTAGTTAATGGGTGATAAGTGGTGAATAGGCATCATATTTATTTTAATGGCTTTTAACAAACCACAGGTTTAAGAGCTATATGCGAGCAATTTCTTATAAATCTGTGGTTTGTTAGAGCTATGTTAAATATTAATACTTTGTGGGATCTTTGAGGGTAATAAATAATCATAAGGCATCATATCAGCAGAATCTGTTTGCATATTTCGCTTATTAATTTCTGCTTCAATTTGATCTAGAGATGCCTGAAACTTTTGTAACAAAGGTGTTATTGTTTTGTCATTAAAATAATCTTCTTTATAGTGCCCTAACTTTGTATAGTAAACATCACTGAGTAAAAAAACCAATTCGACTTGTTTTGCTGACTGGTTAGTTGAGGGAAGTAAATTTATCCAGTCTTGTGTCGATTGATTTTTATTTTCTGGTGCGGGGGTGTATCCAGCAGCAGGCATATTGGGTGGATAACCTGCAAAATCATGTTGAGTAAAGTTAACCGCTGCATGCTGAGCACTTGAGGTGAAAATCAACATGGTAACCGCTTCTTTTAGATAGGATAAAGTAGATACTTTTCCATTATCATCACCAAAATCAAAAACTTTTCCTTTTTTAGTTAATTCTTCTGCCCATGCTGCAAGTTCTAAATCATTAACAATATCTTGATCATTTTTATAGTAGATATCTAAATAACCATCAACCCATTCATAGATTGCCTGCCAAATTTTTTGTGCATCGTCCCTATAAGGGTAAATAAGGTTTGGATCATCTACACCGCGTTGTGCCATTTTTTTAGGAAAAAGCTCTTTATTAAATGAGAGTTTCAATCTCTCTGCAACAAGTGCTCGACTACTTTCTATTGTGCCAGAAAAAAGAGTGTCAACTTTTCCTCCAGTATTAACTAATGCTTTTTCTGCTGCCCAGTTAATGAAAATAGTGCCCTCAAAATGGGGTAATAATAAAACTTTTAACGGGTGATTGTCTGCAAGCTGCCTGTGGGTTGTTACAACAAAGGGTTCAATCAATAGATGTGTGGCGGCTAAATGGCTAATCAATTCATGATAATTAAAGTCAGCAATTTGGACAATTACCTTTGCCATACACCAAGCAGTTCCATCATTTGGTGTATAAATAGGCATGTTTTTACTTGAGTTCTGATCGCATTGAATGGCGATGGGCATCAAGGATGTTTTAAGACATGCTTGGTTGACGGGTATAGCAAATAATGCTTTTGGAACATAATTATATTGTTGTACACCTTGACCATCAGTACCATCTTTAAGTAACTCTAGTTTTTTGTAATCTACACTAAATAGACGATTCTCTTTAATGGCTGCAGCAAGTGTATCGTTAGTAAAGCCTGCTATAGATTGGAATATGTCATCATTAACAGGAAAATTTGGATCAATTTCTGTTACTGCTGTAATCATTAATGGATTTTGCCCTGCTACACGCATACGAGCAAAGACATCATCATCTTGATAGTTTAGAGTTATTCTAGGAATATTTAGAGTCTGAAAATAACGAATATAATCACTCATTTTTTTTGGTTGCTGGGAGCGAATATTGGAGCCTTGTTTTTTAGAATAGCGAAAGGCAAAACGCGAAAAGAAATGGTATGTACCTACATTACGTAATAAGCGTAAGCTGGTCTTAATAGCTTCCTTTATCCAAATAAAATCAGGTAATTCCTTACAAGGAACACCATCAGCCATAGCAATACCTGATAAGGAGGCATAGTCATATTTATATTGATATTTTGATTGGTTTTTTTGTAAGTTCTTTTGTCGTAGTTCAGTATTGGAATCATTTTGAGGTAATTCAACATTAGGCATAGTATTTTCTCCGTAAGAGATAGGTTAACGATATAGGTGAGGTGCTGATTGCTAGTAACCTTTCATGACTATTAATTAACTACAGGGTAAAAATGTAGGGCGAACTTCAGTCCGCAATTATTGCCATAAACTGCCGCTATGGCGGACTGAAGTCCGCCCTACAATCTTCTAATTTAAGAATTAGCTTATCATTGCAGAACTACAAAGTAATGACCCATATGGCCCAAAATGTGAATGGTAAATTAATAGAGAGAAGAGGGCAGAGCCCTTTGTGGGGGAAATATTTTGTTTATTTCATGGCTAGATACAAACCACAGGTTGATAATTGAAAGCATCGGTTTGATTCCCCTCTTTAGCAAAGAGGGGGTAGGGGGTAATACTGCTTACTTAAGAAGTATTGCTTTATTATTTTCAACAAGATAGACCGTAGGTTGGGCAAAGGAACGAGTAGTGACGTGCCCAACAAATCGAAGCCACTTGATCTACATCTACCGCCAAACGGGGCATACCGCTTGGGTAGGCCATTGCTTAACTTCATTATCGCGGTTAATTGTTGGGCACGCAAGAGCGCTTTGCCCAACCTACGTCCTTAACCTATTGTTTAATAATTAGTATTCCTTAAGTAAGCAGCATTAGGGTTAGGGGAGATTTGAACTTTAAAATAGAGCATTTTTACTCAACTCATTTTTGTCTACATTGCAATATATCCAATGCCAGCGCTTCTGCGCTTTTAATGCCATCAATACTAGCTGATAAAATTCCACCTGCATAACCTGCACCTTCACCGACGGGATAAAGACCTAGGGTATTAATACTTTGAAAGTCTTTGTCTCGTTTTATACAGATAGGCGAGGAGGTACGGGTTTCTACGCCCGTTAATACAGCATCAGCCATGGCAAAGCCTTTGATTTTTCTGTCAAATACCGGGATAGCTTCACGGATAGCTTCTATGGCGAATTTGGGTAGGGCTTTAGATAGGTCGCCCATGGTGATTCCTGGTTGATAGGATGGAGTCACTTCTGCCAATTGGTTTGATGGTTGGTCTTTTAAAAAGTCTCCAACTAACTGAGCAGGTGCGTTGTAATTTTCTCCGCCTAAAACATAAGCTAAGGATTCTAGTTTACGTTGTAAATCTATGCCTGCAAATACATGTTCAGGATAGTCGCGTTCTGGATCAATACCCACCACAATGGCTGCGTTAGCATTGCGTTCGTTACGTGAATATTGAGACATTCCGTTAGTTACTACAGCATTTTCTTCCGAAGTTGCAGCCACTACTGTACCGCCAGGGCACATGCAAAAACTATAAACGCTGCGGCCATTTTTACAATGATGAACTAAGCTGTAATCAGCAGCGCCTAATATTGGATTGCCTGCTTGTTCACCAAAACGAGCTTGATCAATCACTGATTGAGGATGTTCTATACGAAAGCCGATTGAAAAAGGTTTTGGTTCAATATAAACGCCCTGATCAAATAACATTTGGAAGGTGTCACGAGCACTGTGGCCAATAGCCAGGATAATATGGCGACTATGTAAAATCTCTCCACTTTTTAATGCAACACCACTGACTTGGCCTTGTCCATCACTGGTTTCATCGCGGAGTAGTTTTTCGACTTTTTGTTCAAAACGAATTTCACCTCCTAGTTGGATAATTTCAGCACGCATGCTTTCAACCATCTTGACCAGTTTAAATGTACCAATATGAGGTTTGCTTATCATTAAAATTTCTTCTGGTGCACCGGCTTTAACAAATTCAGTTAACACCTTACGGCTTAAATGTCGTTTGTCTTTAACTTGACTATAAAGTTTGCCATCTGAGAATGTTCCAGCTCCACCTTCACCAAACTGAACATTAGACTCTGTATTGAGTTTACGTTCTCGCCAAAGCCCCCAAGTGTCTTTAGTGCGTTGTCTAACTTCTTTTCCGCGTTCTAGCACGATGGGTTTTAGTCCCATTTGAGCTAAAACCAGAGCAGCCATAATGCCGCCAGGACCAAAGCCTATAATAATTGGGCGTTGTTGATTTAGGTTTGGAAAATCAGCAGCTGCCTGAGCAACAAATTTATAGGCTGTGTCAGGGGATGGTTTAATAGTGGGTTGTTCAGAAAATTTGTCTAATACATCTTTTTCTGTTGCTTCGGTAAGCGTAACGTCAATTTGATAGATCAGTAGAATATTAGCTTTTTTACGTGCATCAAAGCTGCGTTTAAAGATATTGAAACTGAGCAGGTCTTTAGCTGAAATTTTTAGTTTATCGATAATAGCGGCCGGTAAATCATCATCTGAGTGATTTAAAGGTAACTTTAGTTCATTGATTCGTAACATTTGCTTATGCTCGATTGGAGAGATAGGGAGATTTTAGTTGTCGTATTTTAGCATGTTAACGGGCTAGTATTTGTTAGCGGCACATTGATAGGTCGACGGGTATCTTTTAAGTGAATCTGGAAGTAAATAAAGCTGATCCTTTGATTTTTTGCCTTTATTCTGTTTGAAGGGGCGAATGCGCCCCCTTTACTCTCCATTACCCCCAAATATCTTTGTTTATTCTATTCTCTGATTTATTGGCTGAGGTTTTCCGTGGTGCTTTGTTCTTGCGAACATAATTCAAGATTGAAAGGGGAACTACTTTTCTAACTGGAAAGCCTTCAATCTCTTTTCGGTCGATTATATGGTTTAAACGGCTTTCAATGGCGCATAGGTTTTTAAAATCGCCCATTGCAACAAATGATATGGCTTCACCTGTGGCACTTGCACGACCCGTTCGGCCAATACGGTGGATGTACTCTTCTGGTTTAAAGGGTAGGTCGTAATTAACAACGCGACTAAGCTCACCAATATCTATACCGCGAGCGGCAACACCGGTGGCCACTAAGTATTTTAGTTTGCCTGATTTGAAATCAGCCAAAACCTTTTCACGCATGGCTTGGCTCCTATCACCATGAATGGAATCTGCTTCAATACCACGTTTTGCAAGCTGGGCGACCAGTTTGGCTGCGCCGTGTTTTTTCTCAATAAAAATCAGCGCTTGATCCCATTTTTGATCGTTAATTAAATGACTCAGTAATGCAGACTTTGTGTCTTTATCTACTGTGATTAGCCACTGATTTATATTGGGTGCTGTTGTGGTTCGTGGTGAAATAGATATTTCAACAGCTGGGTTGCCCCTTTTGCTATCAGAAAAATCATCGGCAAGGGCGCGAACATCGTCGCTCATGGTGGCCGAAAATAATAGGTTCTGACGAGCTTCGGGTAAGCGCTCAATGATCTTATAAATATCATTAGCAAAACCCATATCCACCATTCTGTCCGCTTCATCTAAGACAAGTACTTCAAGTTCATCAAAATGCAGTGCACGCTGATGAGCCAAATCAAGTAACCTGCCTGGTGTGGCTACTAAAATATCAACGCCTTCGATTAAGTGTTGCGCTTGTGGCTCTGAATCAATGCCGCCATAAACAGCCATAGAGCTTAAGCTTAGATGTTTGCTGTACTCAGCAATATTCGCAGCAACCTGAACCGCTAATTCGCGTGTGGGGGTAAGGATAAGGGCGCGTATGCGTTTGCCACGTAACTGACGTTCTTTGTTAAATATCTCTAATATCGGTAGAACATACGCGGCAGTTTTACCTGTACCGGTTTGAGCGGTGGCAATTAGGTCTTTACCAGAAATAATGATGGGAATAGCTTGTTTCTGGATAGGGGTAGGGGTTGTATAACCCGAGTCTTTAATCGCTTGTAGAATAGGATTGCACAATCCAAGTTTTAAAAATGGCATAGAGGTCCTGTAATGGTCTAATAATATTGGAAGGTTTTATATCTGAGCTAATACACTTTAGGGTATGGTTTTTTCTTTAATTTTTCTTATACCTCTAAAGCTCCAGGCATAAAAAACTCACTTACCAACATCTTCTGTTTTTGAATAGCATAAACCGTTCGTCTTCCCCAGACTTGCTGCTCTACCTTAACTTGATTAGTTAAACCTTCAGTCCATAATGAATAAGGAACCAAGCTGGTATTAAGTTCTAAGCGTTCTAATTTTGGGTAAGAAAAAATGACTTCTCCTAAAGGACGTGTGCCTAGGTGTGATAAGTTTCGCTTGGCTACCTTTATTGTCTGCTTCGGAAGAATAGTTCTGGCTAAGATTAATGGTTTACCGTTGGCATGTAATAAAACCTCTCTCACTAAATTGTATTGCTGATGAGGTAGGTTTAATAAATCGCATTCACTCAAAAAAGCAGGTTTCCAGCGATGGAATAAAATTGTAACAGCAAAGTCGTTACCGTAAGTATTTCTTAAGCGGCGCGTTAATGAATTTTTTTCATACACCCATGAATGAACATCAGCAGGCAGTGTTTGCTTTAAGCCGGGATGCTTTTTTCTCCAATGGGGTTCTTGGGTAAATAAAAAACTATTTTTGTGCACCTGCGTTTATACCTCGGAGTAAAGAGTTGTTTGGCCAAGCCAACGATCTATTATAGGCTGGATAGCATTGGAATGCTGTTCACAAATAAGCGTTGCTGCATCTTGTACTTGATTTATTAGCAATATATCTCGTTCCAGATTGGCTATTTTAAATTGCATTAATCCTGTTTGGCGTGTCCCCATAACATCGCCAGGTCCACGTAATTCTAAATCTTTTTCGGCAATAACAAAGCCATCATTACTTTCGCGTAATATACTCAACCTGTGTTTTCCCATATTAGATAATGGATTTTGATACATTAATAAACAGTAACTTTCCTGGTCGCCTCTTCCTACTCGACCTCTAAGTTGGTGTAGTTGTGAAAGCCCGAGCCTTTCGGGGTTTTCAATAATCATTAAACTAGCATTTGGTACATCAACACCCACTTCTATCACTGTGGTGGCAACTAATAAATCATAATCATGGTTTTTAAAGCCTTGCATGATGGTGTCTTTTTCAGCGGCTTTCATTCGGCCATGGACTAAGGCTACTCGAACATTTGGTAAGGCCTGAGTTAACAATTCAGCGGTTGTTTCAGCAGCTTCACATTGTAATACTTCTGATTCTTCAATTAAGGTACATACCCAATAAGTTTGGTTGTTTTTTGCTGTCCAGTTATTAATTTTTTCAATGATTTGTTCGCGTCTTTCAGCTGGAATAACACAGGTAGTAACAGGTTTTCTTCCTGGGGGTAATTCGTCAATAATTGAAATATCTAAATCCGAATATTGCAGCATAGCGAGCGTTCTAGGAATGGGTGTTGCTGTCATCACTAATTGATGTGGGCGACTATCGGCAGTCTGTCCTTTTTCTCTTAAAGCAAGTCGCTGGTGAACACCAAAGCGATGTTGTTCATCAATAATAATTAGCCCTAACTGATGAAAATTTACACTTTCTTGAAACAGTGCGTGAGTTCCAATAATAATGCCAGCAGTACCATCTTCTATTGTTGATAATGTTGCCTTTCTGGCTTTGCCTTTAAGTTGTCCTGTCAAATAAGCGATGTGGGTATCGCTGTCTTTAAACCATTGATTAAAATTACGATTATGTTGTTCGGCTAATAATTCTGTTGGTGCCATAATGGCAACCTGATAATCACTTGAAAGTGCAAGTAAAGCTGCATATGCAGCGACCACTGTTTTCCCTGAACCAACATCACCTTGTACTAATCTAAGCATGGGGTGATTAGATTGACAGTCGATGATAATCTCATCAATTACTCGGTTTTGAGCGTTAGTGAGTTTAAAGGGCAGGGAGTTTAGGAAATGTTCAGATTGTTTTTTAGAGCTGCTTAAAATAGGCGCTTGCCACTTTTTAACAGCTTGTTTATTTTGTAATAAAATAAGGTGGTGAGCGAGTAATTCTTCAAAAGCGAGACGCTTTAAAGCTGCTAAGTTACCTTGTTGTAATTGCTGAGTTGATTGTTGCTCTGGCTGGTGTAATGCTTGTAATGCATGACTTAAAGAAGGGTAGTTGTATTGCTCTAATATTTGTTGAGGTAGCCAGTCTCTTAGTTGTTCTGAGTTTTGTATATACAATGATAAAGCTTGAGTCATTGCTTTTCTAACTGTATTTTGACGCAATCCTTCAGTTAATGGATAGATAGGGGTTAAACAGGGTTCTGTAATATTATCAGTGGATGAGATGATTTTATATTCAGGGTGAATTATTTCTCTACCTTGATAACCGTAACGAATTTCTCCAAAGCAACTTAGTAAAGTACCTGGGCTTAACTCTGATTTTTGTTTGGCGGTAAAGTGAAAGAACTTTAAGGTAATGGAACCTGTGTGGTCACTAATTCTGCAAATTAAACTACGTCGCCCTGTCATCAATACTTCTGTAAGATCAACAGTACCGCAGAATAGAACGGACATGTTGGGAGCTAGGCTGGCAATGGGGTGTATTCTTGTGCGATCTTCGTAGCGATGCGGTAAATGGAAAAGTAGATCTCTTATACTTTGAATCCCCAGTTTTTCAAGACGAATAACAGACTGGGGGCCAATGCCTGATAATACTGATACAGGTTGTAGCAAAGCATCCATGTAGATTATTTTAGCTTGTGTAGGTATCTCTAATAATCATAATGGCATCCATTTCTACACCCACACCTTTTGGTAATGCCGAAACACCTACGGCAGCACGGGCAGGAAATGACTGAGTAAAATATTCACTCATAATTTCATTAACTATTGGGAAGTTAGACAGGTCTGTTAAAAAAACATTTAATTTAACAATGTCATGAAGTGTTCCGCCTGAAGCTAAAGCTACAGCTTGTAAATTATTAAAGACTTGTCTGATATGGTCTGAAATATCACCTTCGGCAATTTCCATAGTTTCAGGGACTAAAGGAATTTGTCCTGAAAGATAAACTGTATTATCAACTTTTATTGCTTGGGAATAAGTGCCAATGGCTTGAGGGGCATTATCTGTTTGTATAATTCTTTTAGTCATTTTAGTGATCTGCTTAAATATTTATAGGGCTATCATAGCGAACTGGAGTCAGCTCTACAATCTATATAAGAGGGGATGTTATTTTAAGCTTTGGTACGCGTAATTTTTAATATGATAAAGAGTTTTTTTAATTTGCGAATAATGTTGGCTAAGTGGAGTCTATCTCTTACTGCCAACGTAATTAAATCAACAGAAACCTTATCATCCTGATTTGCAATAGTAACACTTTCAATATTCGCATCGAGACTCGATATAGTAGATGCGATGGTTGCAAGAGTGCCACGTTGGTTGAGCAATTCTATTTTAAGTTCAACTGAAAATTCACCTGATAATTCAGGACCCCATTCCACATCAATCCAGCTGCTGTGTTGTTTTCTAACTTCTTTACTATTACGACATTCATGATGATGGATAACTATACCTTTGCCGGGATTAAAAAAGCCAACAATATGGTCACCAGGAATGGGGTGGCAACATTTAGCCAGGGTAATCACCATGCCTTCAGTTCCTTTAATAATTAAAGGGGCATGTTTAGTGTTGCTATCTTCAAGCTTAATTGCAGCATGAATGTCTTCTTGTGAGATATGCTTGGCAACCAAAATAGGCATTTTATTACCTAAGCCTATTTCTTCAAGTAATTCATTCATTGAATGCATTTGCATTACATCGAGTAATTCAAGGATGCGAGAGTCTTCAATATCATCTAATTTAATATTTAAACTCTGTAATTCTTTTTCTAGGAGGCGGCGGCCTAGACTTATAGCGTCTTGTTGTTGGAAGTTTTTTAGATAGTTTCTAATACTACTACGTGCTTTGGCGGTAATAATATGGTTTAACCAAAGTGGATTGGGTCTGGCCCATGATGCAGTAATTACTTCAACTGTCATGCCATTTTCTAGCTGAGATTGTAATGGAATCAGTTTGTTATCAATTCTAGCGGAAACGCAAGTGCTACCAATGTCTGTATGTACAGCATAGGCAAAGTCTACAATAGTGGCTCCTCTGGGAAGCTTTATAATGTTGCCTTGGGGGGTGAAAACAAAAACTTCTTGAGGGTATAAATCAATTTTAAGGTTGTCTATAAACTCTAAAGAATTACCTGCTGTTTTTTGTATTTCAAGTAAGTCTCTAAGCCATTCAGTTGCCTGGGCTCTTACATGGTCACCTGATGAATCACCCGATTTGTAAAGCCAGTGAGCAGCAATACCTGACTCAGCCATACGATGCATTTCATGAGTTCTAATTTGAATTTCAATGGGTACGCCGTATGGGCCTATTAATATAGTGTGGAGTGATTGATAGCCATTAGCTTTGGGAAGGGCTATATAATCTTTAAATTTACCTGGTATAGGTTTGTATAAGTTGTGAACACAGCCTAAAATTCGATAGCAATCATCTACATGGTCACAATAAATGCGAAAAGCATAAACATCAAATACATTTGAAAAAGATATTTTTTGGCGCTGCATTTTTTTATAAATGCTTGCTATATTTTTCTCTCTACCTGCAACGTCAAATATCAGTCCTGTTTGATTAAGTCTGTTTTTAATCGCGCTTTCAATGGTGTTAACTATTTCCTTACGATTTCCACGTGCTTTTTTTACAGCTTGTTGAATTGCTCTATGACGGTTAGGGTAGATAGACTCAAAACATAGACTTTCTAGCTGATGTCTTATGCTATTCATACTAAGGCGATTAGCTAAAGGTACATAAATTTCTTGGGTTTCTTTA
>Ga0209292_1004977_pt1 | contig 13760 bp, 11 predicted proteins | sample GOMGulsemesocosm_2_FD_184634 | JGI IMG/M metagenome (GOLD analysis project Ga0209292, IMG submission 184634) | Methane-oxidizing microbial communities from mesocosms in the Gulf of Mexico - GOM9C Gulf of Mexico (SPAdes) (version 2) | ecosystem: Environmental > Aquatic > Marine > Cold seeps... | reverse complement strand
CTAATGCTGATAAGCACATTGAGGCCTTAGAAGAGCTCCCGGAGCTGATCATCAACATCATGTCACCTGATGACATTGAGGCTGAAAGAGTTAAGCAGAGAGCGCAAATGGAAGGTCGTAATGAGTAGTTACTGACTCAATTATGACCTGGTTAATCTGTGAAACCCTTAGATATATATTGTGTAGTTAGACCCTGGTCGGCCTACTGCCTACTAGTAAATTTCAAAATCATGATACTTATAGAAGGCCTAACTCTGCAGGGCTCCGTTAAGTTGGTTTAAAAGGTATTTTTAGCATGAGCGGCATGCGAATTTCGAAACAAAACATCAATACAGAAAATGATGCTCCTGCAGCCCCCAACCCACGTCTGCTGAAGGCTGGGGAAAAGCAGTATTCGACGTTTTCTGATCTTCGACCAGTAGATACATACAACACTAAGGTTATTAACGCGGATCTACTTCCAGAACTACATGATCCAACTCATAAACAAGGAACATTTAAGGTCGATAAAAACACTGGAGAAATCACCCAGAAAAGAAATGGGGCGCTAGCAGTTAGTTTCTACTTGAGGTCTGCGTTCGCCGCCATTGAAGAAGTGCACGTTGAAAGTTCATGTTCTCAACTAAGTTCAATAACGGTTAACTTTGATCACGAGCAGTCAGATCGAATGGTTGAGGGTAATGCCAGTAAAAAAGGAGCTACTTTCTACAGCAATAAGTTGATAACGCGTTTCAAAAGAGGCATGCCAAAGCGTGGATTATTTCTTCAAGAACAGCCACGTTTTATGGTGACCCTTGAGGACTCAGTAGACGGCTCTCTACACGCTAACATCATAATGCGCCACCACCCGGAAGACGAAAGAGCTATTAGGGAGATGCTGAAGGTTGAGGCCAAAGACGATAACAATGCTGTATCGCTTAAAACAGAATATGAGCTTTGGTTGGATGCCGCTCCTGGAGCTGAACTTTGGCAGCTGAATGAGATGGAGCGAGATGAATACCCTGAGCTGTGCAGCTACCCGCTTCTTGGGACAAATAAGCACGGTCAGAAGCGTTTCTATCGGATGACTCCGGTTGACTCAGGGATGGCTGATTACATGAGTAAGGAGCTGAATAATTTGTTGCGTAGCCTCTCAGCGGGGACTAGATTGTCAATGGATAGTGAAACTAAAAAAAGAGCTGCTGAGATTTATAAAGAGCGTTACAAGGTTTTATCAAGATAGCTCTTGGCGAATTAAAGAGCTCTAAAATTGGAAAGGAGTATTGAACTGAATGAATCATACGGATTTGGACCTTATTGTCGCAGAGCTTATGTACCCTGTTTTGGTAGAGTTGGCTCCTACTGGAGATACCATTGGTTATAAAGAAATCGCTGATTTAATAAAGGCTGAAAACCCTAATGTGCCCGAAATTAAAAATATAACTCAGCGTCATATAGGTAGAAAGCTTGGAACAATATGGGAATTTACTAAGTCGCAAGGCTGCCCTCATATCGGGGCGTTAGTAGTGAATCAGAGCGGGGAGTGTGGCACAGGAATTGATGGCATCGTTAAAGACCTTCCTGTGGAACGAAAAAAAATAAAAGAGTTTGACTGGTCTACTGTTTCTCCTAGATTTGATTCGTACATATCCAAAGCAAAATTATTAAAGAAAGAGCGCGAAAAAAGAAAGGTTAAGCTTTCTAGAGATGAGGCAAAAGACTCTTTTATTTCTTACTGGAAAGAGATTAAAGATGAAGCTCCAGTTTCTCGGGGTGAGGCAATGGAGATAAAAGAGCGAATTTTAGCTTTGGTTCAGGATGGGGTCAGTCCGGAGGAAGCGTTCTCCCAAGAGCTAATGAAACTCATTGAAGTTAAAAAACGAGGCGCCCCTGATAGAGGGTATGTTTATATTGGCGAATACATAAACTCTGAGACTAAACAGCCATTATTTGATCAATTGAAAATAGGTTATTCCTCTGATTTGAAAAAGAGGGCTGCAGCTTTAGGTGGAGGGGTTGCTGGGCCACTTGAGTTTGTAATTAGGTGTTACTGGGAGTTTGAGGCATCAGTTGCATATGCTGTGGAGCAAGCTATGCACGGGAAGTTCTCCTCATATAGGAAAAGAGGTGAGTTTTTTAGTTGTTTGGATAGCCTACTACCAGAGGTGGTGGATGATGAAATAACCGCGCGGTTTGGCGGACAACTCAAATCATCAAACTTTGAGTGAATTAAATGGCTATAAATTACGTAATTTATGCTCTAGGTATGAAGGGAGCGGTTGTTGATAAGGTGTTTGTTCCGTATCGTGAGCGGGATGGCACGTTTCCTATTTTTTCAGAGCGGCTTAAAATAGAAAACTGTTCTAATCGCCTTCAAAAAACAGAAAACAAGGTTTTGGGTATTTCTGAAGTATCTGAGGCTGTTCGTTTGATGCGAGAGGGTGGTTATCGTTGGCGGCTTAAAGAGTATGAATCAGGCCAAGTTAATATTTACAAACCTGAGCACATAATTATCCACGAGCTATAGGTTTTCGGAGGATGAGAGTGTGAAAGGGGAAATTTAGTAAACTATGAGCCTGTAAAGTAAAAGTGAGCCAAGTGTGACTGACATTTTACTCTGACACTTTTGAGGTAAGCAGAAACAAAAAACGCCCTGTAATACGTTATACAGAGCGTTTTTAAATGTTTGGTACCGGTGGGCGGAGTCGAACCGCCACGCCTTTCGGCAACGGATTTTGAATCCGTCGTGTATACCAATTTCACCACACCGGCACATCTTCTAACGATCTTCGCAGGGCCTGTTCAGAAAAGAAGCGGGCGCCAATTGCGAAGGCGGCCATTATAGCCAATTGCTCCTTCAGGTCAATTCATTGCCGAGATTATTTAAGAGCCTGTTTAATTTGGCTAGAATAGGCTTATCTATCTGTTTTAAAAGATCATATCGGCTTTTTTGGTGGTACTTTGCATGGAATTTCGCTAATCTTGCCGCCAATTTTTCCCTGTCCTGAAACTGGCTATGCAGCTTAAAGATTTTTATTACGAATTACCCCAAGAGCTGATTGCGCTTTATCCGCAAGCGCAGCGTAGCGCCAGCCGTTTGCTGTGTCTGGATCGTGATAACGGTCACGTGGGGCATCGAACCTTCTCTGATCTACCTTCCTTATTGTCCGCTGATGACCTGATTGTTTTTAACAATACCAAGGTGTTGCCTGCGCGTTTGTATGGGCAGAAAGCTACCGGCGGCAAGGTTGAGCTGCTGATTGAGCGCATTACTGATACACACAGCGCTGTGTGTCAGATTCGCGCCAGCAAGGCTCCCAAGCCTGGCAATAAAATCAGTATTGCGGACGGTGTTTGGCTGGAAGTCACGGGGCGACAGGATAGCTTCTTTTTGATCAGTTCTGGCGATGAGCCACTGCTAGCTCTGTTGGAGCAGCATGGTCATATGCCATTGCCGCCTTATATTGAGCGCGATGACGAAACCTTTGATCGCGAACGTTATCAGACCCTGTTCGCTGAGCGTCCGGGTGCGGTGGCTGCTCCTACGGCCGGATTGCATTTTGATGAGGCGTTGTTGCAAGCGATTCATGACAAAGGCACTGCGGTTGGTTATGTGACGCTGCACGTGGGGGCGGGTACCTACCAGCCGGTGCGGGTGGACGATATTAAAACGCACCAGATGCATAAAGAATATCTGGAAGTGGATGAGTTAATCTGCGAGCAAATCAAAGCCTGTCGTGATCGCGGCGGTCGGGTGATTGCTGTTGGCACGACGTGCGTGCGTAGTTTGGAAACAGCGGCCATGAAAGCGCAGGAGCAGGGCTTGGAGATGGCGCCCTTTGCGGGTGATACCGATATCTTTATTTATCCCGGCCGTGCGTTTCGGTGTGTCGACGCCATAGTGACCAACTTCCATTTGCCAGAATCGACTTTGCTGATGCTGGTGTCAGCCTTCACGTCACGTGAAATTATTATGGATGCCTACGCTGAGGCTATCAAAGAGCGTTATCGTTTTTTCAGTTACGGTGACGCGATGTTTATCAGCGCCGGTTTATCTGCATTGAATGAAAACAGTTAGGTGAATTTGTGGAATATATGAAATTTAATGTGTCGCACAGCGATGGTGTGGCACGCCGCGGCGAATTAACCTTTGCACGTGGCACGGTACAAACGCCGGCTTTTATGCCCGTGGGCACCTACGGCACCGTGAAGGGCATGTTGCCACGTGATATTGAAGAGATTGGCGCCGATATTATTCTCGGTAATACCTTTCACCTGATGCTGCGTCCGGGCCACAAGACGATTAAGGAGCTGGGCGGCCTGCACAAATTCAATGGCTGGAGCAAACCAATCCTGACAGACTCTGGTGGTTTCCAGGTGTTCAGTCTCGGCAAGATGCGCAAAATCAGCGAGCGTGGTGTGGTGTTCAGCTCGCCCGTCAATGGAGACAAGGTTGAGCTGACGCCGGAAAGCGCAATGGAAGTGCAGGCGGATCTGGGTTCGGACATCGTCATGCAGTTTGATGAATGCACACCTTACCCTGCCACCCGTGAAGAAGCACGCACCTCCATGGAGCTGTCTTTGCGTTGGGCCAAGCGTAGTAAAGATGCCCATCACAGTTTGCGTGAAAATCCTGCGGCGCTGTTTGGTATTGTGCAGGGTGGTATGTACGGTGATCTGCGTCGTGAATCACTGGTGGGTTTGTTGGAAATTGGTTTTGACGGTTACGCCATCGGCGGATTGTCGGTGGGTGAGCCGAAAGATGAAATGATGGCGACGCTGGATGAAATTGTCGAGCACATGCCCGATGACAAGCCTCGTTATTTGATGGGGGTGGGTACGCCAGAGGATTTGGTTGAGGCTGTGCAGCGTGGTGTTGATATGTTTGATTGCGTGATGCCAACTCGAAATGCCCGCAACGGCCATCTTTTTGTCAGCACGGGGGTTTTAAAAATCCGTAATGCCTCCAATAAGAAGCATGACGGTCCTGTGGATGAAGAGTGTGATTGTTATACCTGCAAAAACTTCAGTCGTGCCTATTTGCATCACTTGGATAAGTGCAAGGAAATCCTCTTTTCTCAGCTCGCGACTATTCATAATTTGCGCTATTACCAAAATCTAATGAAGGGTTTGCGAAGCGCAATTGAACAGGGTACATTGAGCGACTTTGTCGAGGTCTTTTATCTAAAAAGACAGCCAAAAGACACGTAAAAAAATAGCGAACGAAACCAGTAACTGATTGTAAATACGGAGTTAAATATGAGTTTTTTCATTTCTGAAGCCATGGCTGCAGAAGGCGCTGAAAGCGCTGCGGGTAGTTTTGAGCCATTCATCATGCTGGCGATTTTTGCGGCTGTTTTCTATTTCCTGATCTGGCGCCCACAAAGCAAGCGTAATAAAGAGCACAAAGGCCTGCTGGAAAACCTGAGTAAAGGTGATGAAGTAAGCACCAGCGGCGGCCTGGTTGGTAAAATCACTAAAGTTGAAGAAGGCTTTGTAGTGATGGAAGTCTCTAACAACATTGAGCTGATGGTTCAAAAACAGGCTGTTTTGAATGTGCTGCCAAAGGGCACGTTGAAGTCTATGTAAACTGTAGGGTTGTGAGATTTCACGACCCTTTTTTTATCGTTGATTGAATTTAGCTTTCTATATTTAAGAAGGGAACAGGCGCGTCAATGCTGAACCAATACCCGCTATGGAAATACCTGCTGATACTGACTGTGTTGGTATTGGGTGGCATTTATGCCGCACCAAATTTATACCCGGACAATCCGGCCATTCAGTTGTCGGGCTCCAGCTCTTCAACACCGGTAGATGCAGCGGTTATCAAGCATGTCAGCCGAGCCTTGACGAAGGAAGGTGTTGAATTCCAAACGCCTGAAATTAATGAGCGCAACGCGCTGATCCGTTTTAACAGCAATGAAGATCAATTGCGCGGTAAGGCGGTTGTTACGAAAGCGCTGGGTGATGATTATCTGGTCGCGCTGAATTTGGCGCCAACGACGCCGGATTGGCTGCTGAGCATGGCGGCAACGCCGATGAAGCTGGGGCTGGATTTACGCGGTGGTGTGCACTTCCTGCTGGAAGTGGATATGGCCGAGGCCGTCAAGCAGCGCATGGCTGTTTACGTTAGCGAAATCCGTAACAAACTGCGTGAAGAAAAGCTGCGCTACCGAAATATCAGCAAACAAGAAGACGGCAGTCTGCGTATCAAGTTTGCTAAACAGGATGTGCGTGATGAGGCGATGTCTCAGTTACGAAAAGACTACCGTGAGTTTCTGATTGCCGATTCCGAAGAAGACGGCGCTTTCTATCTGTCGTTATCTTTGGATGAAAGCACACTGCGCGAAATCGAAGATTACGCCATCAAGCAAAACCTCACGACGCTGCGTAATCGTGTCAACGAACTGGGTGTGGCTGAGCCGTTGGTGCAGCGTCAGGGGCGTAACCGGATCGTCGTCGAGCTGCCGGGCATTCAGGATACCGCACTGGCTAAACGTATTATTGGCGCCACGGCTAATCTGGAATTCCGCTTGGAAGCAAGCCGCGATGAGTTGTCCAGCCGTACTGAAGTATTTACCTTCCGCGACAAGCGCAAAGCCGGTCGTACTGCACGTCTTGAAAAGAATCTGATTATTACCGGTAACAGCGTTTCTAATGCCGCGACGGGTTATGACGAGAATGGTCAGCCTGAGGTGAATATTACATTGGACGCCAAAGGCGGCAAACTGATGAATCGCGCCACCCGCGATAACGTCGGTCGCTCCATGGCGGTGCTGTTTATCGAGCATAAAACCCGCACCCGTTATAAAGAAGTTGATGGCGAACTGGTTGCCGAAAGCACCAAGTATGTTGAAAAGGGCATTATCAGTCTGGCGACGATTCAATCTGCGCTGGGTAACCGTTTCCGTATTACCGGTTTGGATAACCCACAGGAATCCTCTGAGCTAGCGCTGCTATTGCGTGCCGGTTCACTGGCTGCGCCTATCTACTTTGTTGAGGAGCGCACTGTTGGTCCCAGCCTGGGGCAGGAAAATGTTGATCTGGGTGTGAAATCCGTACAAATTGGCCTGCTGCTGGTCATCATCTTCATGCTGATTTACTACCGCGCCTTTGGCCTGTTTGCCAATGTTGCGCTGTGCGTCAACCTGATGCTGTTGATTTCAGTGATGTCGATGTTGTCTGCTACCCTGACGCTGCCGGGCATTGCCGGTATCGTGTTGACGGTCGGTATGGCTGTGGATGCCAACGTGCTGATCTTCTCGCGTATTAAGGAAGAGCTGAAAAATGGCATGCCAGTGCAGTCGGCAATTCATGCCGGTTACGAGCGTGCCTTTCAGACTATTTTTGATGCCAATATCACGACATTGCTGGTGGCAGTGATTCTGTTTGCGGTGGGTACCGGGCCGGTGAAAGGTTTTGCGGTAACCCTGTCGATCGGTATCGTCACCTCCATGTTTACGGCGATTGTTTTGACCCGGTCAATGGTCAATCTGACCTATGGTCGCCGTAACATTAAAAAGCTACATATTTAGGGCCATGTCGATGAAAGATTTCAATTTCGATTTTATGGGTAAACGCCGTCTGGCAGCGATCTTTTCGATTGTGCTGCTGGTGGTTTCTATTGGCTCGTTGGCGGTTAAGCAGCTGTCCTTTGGGCTGGACTTCACTGGCGGTACGCTGATTGAAGTCAGCTATGATTCGCAGGCAGACCTTAATCTGGTGCGCCAGCAGCTTGAGCAAGCGGGTTATGACAAGCCGGTGGTGCAATATTTTGGTGCTGAAACCGAAGTGTTAGTGCGTCTGCCTCAGGGTTACAGCCAGCAGGTGGGTGGTGAAGTATTGGCCGTGCTGAGTGAACAGGGGAAATATGCTGTTGAGCTGCGCCGCTCTGAATTTGTTGGCGCTCAAGTCGGTGAAGAGCTGCGTGAGCAGGGCGGTCTTGGTCTGTTGTTAGCGCTGGCTGTGGTGATGATTTATGTGGCAATGCGTTTCCAGCTGAAATTCTCAGTGGGCGCGGTGCTGGCATTAGGGCACGATGTGCTGATTGTATTAGGTGTCTTTTCTCTGCTGGGCTGGGATTTTGATCTAACTGTTCTGGCAGCACTGTTGGCGGTGATTGGTTATTCGCTGAATGACACCATTGTGGTATCGGATCGTATTCGGGAAAATTTCCGCAAAATGCGCAAGGGCACTTCAGTTGAGGTGATCAATGAAGCGTTGAACCAGACCTTGGGTCGTACATTGGTAACTTCATTAACCACCGTTATGGTATTGGCTGCGTTAACTGTTTTTGGCGGCGAAATGATTCGCGGTTTTGCAGTCGCGCTAATGATTGGTGTGGTGGTGGGAACCTACTCCTCGATTTATGTGGCGGCCAATGTATTGCTGGCGCTGGGTATCAGCAAAGACGATTTGATGCTGCCGGTGAAGGAAGGCGCTGAACAGGACGATATGTCGCCCTAGTTGCTGATTAAGCGCTGAAACTCTTTTTGATGGATCAGAAAAGGGCCCGCGAAATAATCTCGCGGGCTTTTTTGTTTAAACTTTTTGTGTGCTTTTTAAGTGCCAAGTGATGAGACATGTTAGACCTGAAAAATATTAGAATTGTATTAATTGATACCAGCCATCCAGGCAACATCGGTGCTGCGGCACGTGCCATGAAAAATATGGGGCTGGATAAACTGTATTTAGTTGCGCCGCAGAAATATCCTCATGAGCAGGCCGTTTGGCGTGCTTCCAGTGCGGGGGATGTGCTTGATAAAGCGGTGATTTGCGAAACACTGGATGAAGCCCTGGATGGTTGTCAGCTGGTGCTGGGTACCAGTGCTCGTGATCGAAGTATGCCGTGGCCGGTGATGGATCCGCGCCAAAGTGCGGAAACGGTGATGAGCGAGCCAGAAGAGCATCAGGTGGCGATTCTGTTTGGTCGTGAAGACCGAGGCATGACCAATGAGGAGTTACAGCGATGTAACTTCCATCTGCAGATTCCTGCTAATCCGGATTATACCTCGTTGAATCTGGGCACGGCGGTGCAGGTGGTGTGCTACGAATTACGCATGGCAATGCTTAATAAGGGTGGATTAAAAGAAGCCTGGGATTGGGAAAACGAGTGGGATGTTGGCGCGGCTTCATCTGACGAAATGCGATATTTTCTGGGGCATCTTGAGGAAACTTTGATCGAATTGGATGTCATTATACCCAGTCGCCCGCGGCAGTTAATGTCGCGAATGACACGGTTATTCATGCGTAGTCGTATGGATAAAATGGAAGTTAGCATTATGCGCGGTATTCTCAGTGCGGCTCAGAAGCTGGTGAAAAAAGACTAGTGTGAAGTACGGGCCTTTTGTTGTGGTGCCATGTGGTGGTCTTCTTCGCAAGGCCTATGGAAGGCTATCTGCAAATTGACAAGCGTATCGATATAGCTTTTTAGGGCCAGCTTGGCTTCGTCGGCGTTAGTATAAGTGCCCATGGATTGGCCGCCGCGAATGAGAAAATGCCACGCATCTGCTGAGCAATAGAGGCGATCACTGCGAGATGGGAAATGCCCGATTTCGCCAGAGCGATGATGTTCTGGTACGTGTGCCATAGGTAATCCCGGGTTGTGTTGTCGGTGTTATCTTTCCCGGGCGGATAAGGGAGTGCGCTTCCCAGAGCATCAGAAAGTTATATTTGAGCGTAGTCAGTATTTAAAGAATATGAAATTGTTGGTTTTTTGTAACTTTGAGAGTTGAAAATATCTCATGTTTGAGCGTTTGAAAGAACAAATAAATTGTGTGTTTGATCGCGACCCTGCGGCGCGTAATGTCTTTGAAATCTGCACAACTTACCCTGGCTTGCACGCCATCTTTATACATCGTGTCAGCCACTGTCTGTGGCGTAATAACTGGAAATGGCTGGCGCGGGCATTATCAACCTTTGCTCGCTGGGTGACCGGTATCGAAATTCATCCTGGAGCAGTCATTGGTCGCCGTTTTTTTATTGACCATGGTATGGGCGTGGTGATTGGTGAAACCGCTGAGGTTGGCGATGATGTCACGCTTTATCACGGCGTGACTTTGGGCGGAACCACCTGGAATAAGGGCAAGCGACATCCTACGCTACAGGACGGTGTTGTTGTGGGTGCTGGTGCCAAAGTGCTGGGGCCTATCGTGATCGGTAAAAATGCGCGGATTGGTTCCAATGCCGTGGTAACCAAAGAAGTGCCGGACGGTGCAACAGCGGTGGGTATCCCCGGGCGGATTATTACCCAAGAGCAAAAACAGCAAAAAGATGGCGCAGCCGAGAAACGTCGTCAGGATATGGCCAGTCGTATGGGCTTTGATGCCTACGGTGTGACACAGGATTCACCAGATCCGGTGGCTAAATCCATTCACGGTATTCTTGATCATATGCATGCCGTTGACGAACGTATTCAAAGTATGTGTAAAGTGCTTAAAGCGATTGATCAGGAATTTAAAATCAAAGATCTTCCTGAGCTTGATTGTGATTGTTTGGATGAGTTGGAATTAGGCGCTGCGGACGTCGAAAAGCAGGAAAAGTAACTGTTTTTAATGTTGTTTAGTTGTTTGTAGTCGTTTGACGTACTGTTCCTTTTCACCTTTGGCTGAAATTCAGATAACCAAAAAACAAGCACTTATAGCAGCTGTTTTTGCCATTCTAGAAAATCCTTTTCTCAGTTTTATAGAAATAAGGAAAGGATTGTCGGAATTTATTGTAATTAAGACCGAATTATTAAAACTCAGAACTAATCTTATATCCCCTCCAAAACCACTTAGGCATCTGAATAGATTATTTGGAGTCTGCACCTAGCTTCTAAGCGACCGCTTTCGACGGTTGAGATCACTACCCATAACGGTCATTCAGCTCTGATTAGTTATCGATATAAATTTACGGTTTCATTTCATTTACCAGTTCGGTTCATGTGCCGCACGACAGCCTTCTCCAGCTCCACCAAAAACAACACCGAGGAGGAAACTAGGAAAATGCGCAACCATATTGCCAAGTCGATTGCCGTGGTGCCAAACAGCGTCTGCATGGGCGGAAGGTAGGTAAAAGCTAACTGGAAGCTCATCAGTATCGCAATTGCGATCAACACGTAACGGTTGCCTGTCAGGCCGGCCCAGTTAAACACTGGGGCAGTGATATAACGCGAATTGAACAAATAAAACACCTCGAACATGACTAGGGTGTTAACTGCGACTGTGCGGGCATGTTCAATGTTGGCACCTTGGTCCATTTCCCACAGGAACAGGCCAAATGTGCCGCCCATCAAAATAAAGGATACAAAAACCACACGCCAAACCAGGCCTAGGGTTAGCATTGGTTCATGGGACTTGCGGGGAGGGCGCCGCATGACTTTCTGTTCCGGCGGTTCAAAGGCCAGCGACAGAGCGAGGGTAACGGCCGTCACCATGTTCACCCAGAGTATCTGTACCGGCGTTAAGGGCAGCTGTTGAAAACCAAACAGGATGGCCGCAAGAATAATCAGCGCCTCACCGCCATTGGTCGGCAGAATAAATAGGATGGCCTTTTTAAGGTTGTCATAAACAGTCCGCCCCTCTTCCACAGCATGGATAATGGAGGCGAAATTATCATCGGCAAGTACCATTTCAGAGGCTTCCTTAGCCGCTTCGGTACCATTATGTCCCATGGCGGTGCCGACATCGGCTCGTTTAAGGGCTGGGGCGTCGTTGACGCCATCGCCTGTCATCGCCACGATCAGGCCCTGTTCCTGTAAGGATTTCACCAAGCGCAGCTTGTGTTCGGGGTTTACCCGCGCATACACATCAACATCTTGTACAGAGTGGCGTAAATCGTCCTCACTCATGGCTTCAAGTTCCTGCCCAGTGAGCACATCATCTGCATTAACGAGTTTCAGTTGCTGGGCGATAGCGCGTGCTGTGGCGCCATGGTCGCCGGTGATCATTTTTACCCGAATGCCCGCCCGGTCACAGGCCTGCACCGCTTTGATCGCTTCCTCACGGGGTGGATCAATCAAGCCGAACATACCCAGCAGAGTCAGGCCGTTTTCAACATCAGCAAAGCCCAGCTCCATCTGTTCAAAACAAACCGACTTGGCTGCTATTGCCAGTACACGCTGACCTTGCTGTGCCATTTCTTCAATACGCTGCAGCCAGTAATCTCTATCAAGAGGCTGATCGCCCTCAAGACTTTTCTGCCGGGCGCACATTTCCAGCACGCGTTCAGGCGCCCCCTTAAGAAAGATAAAGGCATCACCGGTGTGACTGTGATGCAGCGTCGCCATAAAACGATGTTCCGATTCAAAAGGGATAAGATCGGTGCGGGGGAACTGTTTGGTCTCCAGATCTATATCCAGCCCGGCTTTCAGGGCTGAGATGAGCAAGGCTCCCTCCATGGGATCGCCGTTAACCAACCACTCATTGCCTTTTTGCTCTAGCGATGCATCATTGCACAGCACTGCCGCCCGGACAGCCTCCATAAACAATGGCCTCTCTTCGGTAATCACATCCCGCTGCGATAAGGTGATCGAACCATGGGGGTCATAGCCTGTACCACTCAGCTCAAACAGGTGTGCACCAGTACACACTGTGCGTACGGTCATTTCGTTGCGTGTCAGGGTGCCAGTCTTGTCCGAGCAAATCACCGTGACGGCTCCCAGGGTTTCAACGGCAGGCAGTCGCCGAATAATGGCATTACGCTTGGCCATACGCTGAACCCCGATTGCCAGGGTTATGGTCATGATGGCCGGCAACCCTTCGGGAATCGCGGCTACCGCCAGGCTGACAGCGGCAAGGAACATTTCATCCATCCCGTAATCGCGGATTAGTATGCCAAAGGTAAAGGTGACAAGGGCAATGCCCAGGATAGCCATGGTAAGCCAGCGTCCAAACTGGGCCATCTGACGTAACAGCGGAGTCATCACTGATTCCACCTCTGATACCAACGTGCTGATGCGGCCAATTTCGGTTTCGGCACCGGTTTCGACAACTACACCGGTAGCCTGGCCGTGTGTAACAAGGGTACCTGAGTAGGCCATGCAGCGACGATCGCCGATGACGGCCTGCTCATCGACAGGCTCAGTGATCTTCTCAACAGCCATCGATTCGCCAGTCAGTATCGATTCCTGGATTTGTAATCCCTTGACGCGTACCAAGCGTAGGTCTGCTGGAACCTTATCACCCGACTGCAATAATACGATATCTCCTGGAACCAGCTGTTCAGCTGAAATGGTAGTACGCCGACCATCGCGCATCACCATGGCATGCGGAGAAAGCATCTGACGTATGGCTTTCAGCGCATTTTCAGCCTTACCCTCTTGGATAAATCCAATCAGTGCGTTAAGCAGAACCACACCAAAAATCACACTGGCATCCACCCAATGTTCCAGCATGGCCGTAACGACGCCAGCAATCATCAAGACATAGATAAGTACATTATGGAACTGGTATAAAAAACGCAGGAATGGGCTGCGTGTTTTGGGCTCGGGAAGACGATTTGGCCCATATTCGGACAGTCGGTTAATTGCCTCTTCTTGTGACAACCCGTCTGCTGTCGTGCCGAGTGTTTCAAAGACGTTTGTTGTCTTTTCAGCATGCCAGTTGACGGCTTCCGAAACCGGCGTATCTGCTTGAGCATTGCGCTTTCTGGCAGCTTGCAGTGTATTATTCATCAGCACTGCTCCCACAACAGCCCCCACAACAGCCCCCACAACAGCCCCAATAAGTAGAGTGATCGGCCACTCTGTAAACACCGCCTGCCATCGCCATGTAAGCTCCTTATTCCTCCAGATTCCTTTA
>Ga0209292_1004976_pt1 | contig 13764 bp, 14 predicted proteins | sample GOMGulsemesocosm_2_FD_184634 | JGI IMG/M metagenome (GOLD analysis project Ga0209292, IMG submission 184634) | Methane-oxidizing microbial communities from mesocosms in the Gulf of Mexico - GOM9C Gulf of Mexico (SPAdes) (version 2) | ecosystem: Environmental > Aquatic > Marine > Cold seeps... | reverse complement strand
TTCAGCCCCATCACACCAACTACGGTTTTTAGTTTCGCGATAAAATTTAATTACAATATAAATTAGGCACACGACGCAGAGGAAGAAATGACTTTACTATTCTGAATTAGTGGTCATATATATACCCCGAATACCTAATAGTAAATAAAAATACTGTAAGCGTATGTCAATACGCTTACAATCTCAAAGGCATTTACAGTGAAAATACTAAGGTAATATCCTGAACTGATTAACTCAAATCCATTGCATAGCGTTTAAGTAACGTGTCGCACACCAACGGTCGTGAGCCTGTATCTTGACTGCAGGTATTGCAGGCACCATCACGATAAAAACCATACGCTAATCTGATGATCTAATAACGCTTCTATAAGCTATCGCGTATAATGGGCTTTTAATGCGTTATCACGTATAGATATCATTCACTGCATAGGAAGATCATGGAACTCATTTATAACGGCCCTGTTGATGGCCCATTATTTGTATTCGCTCACGGTGCTGGCGCGCCTGCCACTTCTGACTTTATGGAAGCAATAACCAAAGGATTAGCCTTACACGGTATTCGCGTTGCTCGTTTCAACTTTCCTTATATGCAACAACGCGTTGATAACGGTACTCGCCGACCACCAGAGCGCGCACCTAAATTAATAGCCCAGTACCAACAGCTTATAGCCAGCATTGACCAACCTATGGTTATCGGTGGTAAATCTATGGGTGGGCGCATGGCAAGTTTAGTCGCATCCGATCCGACGACAGATGCATTTACCGTAAATTCGAAAATCAAAGGCATCGCTTGTTTAGGTTTTCCTTTTCACCCAGCGAATAAACCTGAGTCACTACGTACCGAGCATTTTCCATTAATCCAGCAACCAGTGTTTATAACCCAAGGTGAGCGAGACAAGCTAGGCACAAAAGAAGAAGTGGCGAGTTATGGCTTACCAAATAATATTGAGTGGTTATGGTTAGAAGATGGCGATCATGACTTAAAACCAAGAATTAAAAGTGGTTTTACTCATCAAGCACACCTGCAGAAAACCATTGATGGTATGGCAAGGTTTATTAAAAAAGTATTAGCGCAAATGCCTTAATATTCTTAAGTTGTTAATCAGGAATTACAGCGCAGGTATCATATTTAACCCTGTTCATTGATATTTGCGTTTTAAAATTCTTCATATTCGGCTCGCTGTACAAGTGACGTTGGCAAAAGTTCTCATATTGCTGCATATTTTCGACCGCCACCAATAATACAAAATCAATTTCGCCAGTAACTTGATAACACTCTCTGACTTCGGGAGCGGTACGGATATTTTTAATAAAACCATCATTCAGGTCTAATCTATCTCGCTCCATCTCCACATTCACAATCATATGCAAACATACACCGAGTTTATCTTGGTCTAATAATACAACTTGGCTGGCAATAATGCCTTCGCTTTTTAATTTCTTCACTCGTTTAAAACAAGCCGGTGGTGATAGACCAATCAGAGACGCTAATTGTAAATTACTCACGGAAGCATCTTGCTGTAACTGCCGTAAAATGGCTTTATCAATACGATCGAGAAACATAATTAATTAAATCCCAGTAAATAAGAAATATATACCAATATTTGTACCCGATTATTGAAATTATTTCTAGCGGCTTGAATATAATACACTGCATAAAACACTTATTCATTTTGCAACCATGGAAACGGTCACATGCTAACAACCTTAAAATCATTATTGCTCGATGTCTGGCGTGTGTATCTAACATTGCTCAAAGTCATGATTCCTGCGCTTATTATCGTCAAGGTACTCGATTTGATTGGTGGTACTCAATGGTTAGGTAAACTACTCGCGCCGTTGATGAGTTTGGTTGGCTTGCCAGAAGAAATGGGCTTAGTATGGGCAACCGCAATGCTCACCAATATTTATACAGGCATGGCGGTATTTTTTGATTTCGCAGGCGACAGTTCACTCACCGTCGCCCAAGTGTCAGTCCTTGGTATTATGATGCTACTGGCACATGCATTACCTATTGAAGGTGCGGTCGCTAAATTATCGGGAATATCTTGGCGCGTAACCTTACCACTCCGTATTGGCGGTGGCTTTATACTAGGTATGCTCACCAATCAAGTTTATCTATTAGGTAACTGGCAGCAACAACCTGCGGTCATCGTTTGGCAACCCACCCCTGCATCCTCCAGTATACCAGATTGGGCGATTGCTCAATTAACCATGCTAGCCTCTATTTTTTTTATCATTGCAGCACTGATGATATTACTACGCTTATTAAAATGGTGTGGTATTGAAAAACTAATTCAGACCTTGTTATCACCCTTTTTGAAAGTACTAACGATAGGTAAAGAGACCACTAATGTCTGTGTGATTGGCTTAGTATTAGGCTTGAGTTTTGGTGCCGGATTATTAATTGATGAGGCGCGTACAGGCAAGATCAGTAAGCGTGATATATTTTTGGCAGTCTGCTTTTTAGGATTAACTCACAGCATTATTGAAGATACCATTTTGATCTTATTATTAGGTGCCGATCTGATCTCTATTTTATGGGGACGCTTGCTGTTTGGTTTTATTGTCATTGCTATTTTAGCACGTTTCATCGAGCAGGAATCACCGTCCTGCTCGTTCACTAAAACCAGCTAAAAAGACTTCTAATACATTTATTCAATACACGTTAACTTATTATTACGCTTAGATAAGCCTTTGAATGACGCCATCATGTTCGCTTCTTTCACGAATTGTTTGGGTGGCGTAATAACCTGCAGGCGATAGTCACCTGTCGTTTGCTCTGTGAGGTTAGGCTCAGTATTAACATCAACTGGGGTAACAATAACTACTTTTAATTCAGGTGCGCGTGCAAGAATACTCGCAGCTGTTCCCAGACCATTCTCGGTATGGAATTTACCCGCGATGTGCATCACTTTCTTATTCGGATTACGCGCTAAATAGTTAACAATACTCTCTGCCATGGTTTCATCCCACGTCACTTGTGAGGCAAACTTGTTCTCATTTTGACTTTCATCACCATGGTGCATCGACGCCATAAAATGGGTTTTGTACGGCGAGTCTTGAGTATTGATACTTTCTGCTAGCCATAAGCGCTCATCCGCAGGTAATTTATCAACATAATTGATGCCTTCTTTGGCGATACAACGAATAATATTTTTAGGTGCATTTGCCGCGATAATATCAATTTTATTGGTCTTTGCTAATTCCACTAACGGGCGATAATCACTGGTATAATTTGGCCATACATTACCTTGTTTTATTAATGTGTTCTCCCCTATTTCACCCGCTAAATAAGCATTAACAATTGCTTGTTTATCACGAGTAAATTGCTCCATCGACAAAGTTATATTGTCATTATCCGCAATCATGCTTTGTAATAATTCAGTTTGAAAACGATGAATACCAGTATGATTATGCCATTCACCCACCAGCACAACATCAGCATCTTGAATGTCAGCAACAAAGCGTTTCAAGTTAATATCCTGGCCAGAAGGAGACTGTAAGCCATAATCAAAATAAGTCGTCACCCCAGATGAAAGATTGGTCTCATCCACCTCTTTCAAGGATGGTGAAATTGCACAACCCGCAAGTGCGGAAATAAGCACTACACTCATAAAACTGCGTTTATAATTTTTAAATACACGTGCTGATGGAGAGTATAACTGAGGAAAAATAAGCATATAACACCCTAATAATAATGACCACCAATGGTAATGCATCTCATTTGCAATAACAAGTGGCATATTATATTGCTCTTTAAATCGTCAACAAATACGAGCCTCTATATCATCTTATGCTTCACTGCTAAACGAATTCACTTCATCATCCGTTAAATAACGCCACAGCCCTACTTCAACATCCAACTGTATGGAGCCAATTTTTTCACGGTGTAAACTAACCACCCTATTACCCACCGCCGAAAACATGCGTTTTACTTGATGAAATTTGCCTTCGGTAATAGTCAGTAATACTTCTTTCGGTGATACAACCTTTAAGATTGCCGGACGCGTTAATTGCAGCTCACCTTGTAATAGTACGCCATGGGCAAACTTAACCGTAACATCATCGCTAATTGGACGAGATAAGCCAACACGATAGACCTTTTGACAATGCTTTGCTGGGGTGATGATATTAAATGACCAACGCCCATCATCAGTAACCAATACTAGCCCCGTCGTATCAGCATCTAAGCGCCCTGCAACATGTAATTCTGATGCATTAGCGACATCGATATAATTAAATAATGACGGATAAACTTCATCTATATTAGAGCAAATAGTATCAGCTGGTTTATGCATGAGGATATAACGGGATGCTCTTGCTATCAGTGTCTTACCATTTAAACTGATATGATTGTTTTCATGCACCTGCGTTGCCACATCACAAACGACTGCGTTATTAACCGCAACACAACCACCACTTATCATAGCGGTAGCTGCAGCTCGGTTTAATTCAGTACTTTTACAAACAAATTTATCAAGACGCATTAAACGAGATTCTATATCAGATAAAGAGCGTTATTATCCTTATTCAACAGTAATAATCAACGCGATTTTAAGTATCAATAGATAATATCTTGGCGCTAAAACAAGTAAGTAAAGCATGTATTTGTTAACAGTATGAATAATCAAATTAGTGTAAACAGTCACAATTCGTACGAAGTAACATTACGCCACAATGATTCTGGTACAACTCGATATAATTGAATACTCCTTACTTTATTATTCTGCTCTTCATTGCGCGAATACGAGTTGAGACATACGCTTAAATCACCTCTTAAGAGGTCTATAATGCGGTTAATAAAATACTCAATTTATATTTAAATCAGCGTGTAAATTCATCATTAAAAGGAATTTAATATGTCGGCATATCAAGTACAAAACCAATGGGGTGGTACTTCAGCACCTTGGCAGCAAGGTTCAACATGGGTTCTAGGTGGTCGTGACAATCAGGTTGTAGTTAGCATCGACATCGAATCTAATGATAACGGTGAAACGTTTACCGGTGTAATCAATTACAAGAACGAAGGTCCTATTGATTTTAGAGCCACAGCTGAATACGGTAATGCTTATCGTGCCCAAGTACGATGGGGTGGCGCTTCAGGTGATTGGCATGAAGATGGCGTCTGGGTCATTGGCGGCCGAGATAACCAAAAATGCATCAAGCTTAACGTAGACGCGAATAACAATACCGGAGATCTTGCTGGTGCTATGGTTTATAACGGAGAAGGTCCTATTGGCTTTAAAGGCAATTTAACCTCCGCTTATACGGTTAAAAACCAATGGGGTGGTAATTCAGCGCCTTGGCACGAAGGTGGCACTTGGGTATTAAGCAGCCGTGATAATCAAAATGTTGTCTCTATGGATATCAGCTCTTCCGATAATGGAAAAACATTCGAAGGCAGGATGGTGTACGAAGGTGAAGGTGCTATTGGATTTAAAGCTACACACATAATTGGCAATACGTTTGAAGTATACAATCAATGGGGTGGTACTTCAGCCCCTTGGCATCGTGGTGGTGACATGATCATCGGAGGCAGAAATAATCAGCTCGTAATTCAGTTAAAATTCACATCAAACAATGAAGGAAAACAATTAGTTGGTGAAATGACTTATAGTGGAGAGGGTGCAATTGGTTTTAAAGCCGAAATAGAGTTTAGCCCTGTACTTGTGACAGAGTAAAAATAATGAGTCAGCTTGCCCTCTCACATGCGCAGGAGGGCAAGTTATATTCACCACAACAAGATTATTACATTTAGCTTGCAGCGCTAAACACACGGTTTGAAACAAATGGTGTGTTTTTAAGTTTAGGGAACTGCTTGGCAATCGCTAAAACAGCTAAATCAACGAATGGTTCTACAATGATAACTGTCATGTATGCTAATCCAAAAGAAGAGATCGATGCGATATTTTCAACGCCAAAACCTTGTCCATAGAACGCCCAAAAGCCAACCCAAGCAACGATACCACCTTGGTAAGCAGTAGACAGTTTAAACGCTTGTGAATAAGACAGGTCTTTATACGCAGTTTTAGGATCAATAATCTTTTTAGCCAGATAAGACATCGCAACTAACGGCATAATTAACGTCGTTACATTCATGCCAAACTGAGGTAAGTCAAACGGTGCGAAAAATACGCCCTGAATTAATAATCCCATGATTAAACCAATCGCCGCAGGCGCAAGTCCAAAAACAAGTAACAGCGTCGACCCCATAATTAGATGTACTTCCGATACTCCAACAGCCTCGTGTGGCAGCACTTCAAAAGAGAGAAATACACAAATAATAGCGAGTAGTGATTTAAATAATAAAGACGTCATCCCTTGGTCTTTAATGTGTTCCCATGTAAATTTAGTACTTAATCCAATCGCAGCACCAGCCGAAATATAAGACAGCCCAATTTTACTTGCGTCAACCATTCCTGGTTCAATATGCATAACTTTTCCTCGTAATTTAAAATAGCCCCAAGTTACTTAAAAATGCTTGGGTATGAAATACGAAAGAACTACGACAGAGGTCAAATATAACTAGAATATGAAAAATATAACTAGAATATGTAGTTAATAACCGCTTGCCCAAGCCCTCCGCTTGTTCATGTTATTCTTAAATTCTTAAGGTCGGTCTCCGGACTTATGAATAATAAAACATTCAATTACCGTTGCGGGGGCAGCGTTGGATTTGCACCAACTTCCCTGCTAAATTTAAACAAAACTCAGCACCAGAAGAACAAGCGAGGAAGCTACACATTTTTTTCATTGCCGTCAATTTAAAGGCGAGAACATACAACACAGTCAAATCAGAATAACAATTCACTATAACGATAAAATTCAGAGCTATAATTTAACTTAAAGTTACTGTTTAGAATAAATAAAACAAAAAATGAAAATATAAAGCTCATTATAATAAGCATAAAAAATTAATTCAGTTAAAGATCCTTACAACACAGATTCTAATCGAGGATGTAAGTGCGTCTGCAATACTTGTAATACCAGTGATCTTAACCATAGCAACGCTGGATCACGATCATTACGTAAGTGCCAAGACATAGATAAGATATTTCCACTCGAAGATGTTAAGCAAGCACATGCACTCAGAGAATCACAACGTGTGCGCGGTAAGACGTGTTACAAATTATCGATTAAGGCCTCACCAACAAGTGCATAAGACACAACATATAGCTGCTTAATACCGGGATAAATATCTTGGATCACACCTTTAAGCACTGCTAATGTCATGTTTTCTTGCTCAGCATGAAAATCAGATAACTCAGAAAATAAAATAGGTTCTACGGAGAGAATCGATAGCTGACAAAATTCACGTCCACTTTCTAACGTAGAAACCGTCACTATCGAACCCGGGACATAGTTACTTTCAGATGCATCACGAATGGTAATGGTTTTTTTACCGCTAAGAATGTCGGTTTCAAAGCGTTCAAAGAAGGTCATGGTGGTTGGTTGTGTCATACGGGCTTCTTTCTATTATAAAGATAAAGAGATAGGCATTATATCCTATTTCCTATCCAGCACGACCCCATTAGAATAGTGTGATTGCTATCACCCTATTATCTACTATTGTTGACTCTTAGCTAAACCATTTTCTAAGTCAGCTAAAATATCATTTATATCTTCAATACCAACAGAAATTCTTACTAGCGAATTTGTAATACCAGCTGCGAGGCGATCACTTTCTTCCATGCCAGCATGAGTCATGGTTGCAGGATGAGAGATAAGACTTTCTACGCCACCTAATGACTGCGCTAACGTAAACAACTCTAGATTAGCAAATAATTTTTTCACTTCCGCTTCGCCACCTTTAACATCAAAACTTAACATTGCGCCAAAACCCGCCTGCTGCTTTTTAGCGATATCATGGCCAGGATGATCTTCAAAACCAGGAAAATACACGGTATCAATAGCATGGTTAGATTTTAAAAATTTCGCCACTTTCAAAGCATTTTCTTGGTGTTGCTTCATCCGAATAGGTAACGTTTTTAGGCCCCGTAACGCTAAAAAGCTATCAAAAGCACTACCTGTAATACCAATGCAGTTTGCCCACCAAGCTAGCTTTTCACCAAGGGCTTGCTCTTTAGTCACTAAAACACCACCAACCACATCACTGTGGCCATTAATGTATTTAGTCGTAGAATGAAAAACAATATCAGCACCGAGCCCTAACGGTTGTTGCAATGCAGGGGAAAGGAAAGTGTTATCTACCGCAACCAAGGCACCAACCTCGTGACACGCTTTAGTAACCATCTCAATATCAACTAAGCGTAGCAATGGGTTACTTGGGCTTTCAAGTAGCACTAATTTAGGTTTTTCAGCTAACGCTTTAGCCAATGCGACTTGGTCATTTTGATTAACAACAATTAATTTGAATTGACCACGTTTAGCTAAATGGGTAAATAAACGGAAACTACCGCCATAACAATCATGAGGAATAACCACTAGATCGTCAGTGGACAACAATTGACATAGAAGATGCACAGCTGACATACCGGTACTGGTAACAATGCCTACGCTACCTTGCTCTAAATCAGCAACGGCTTGTGCAAACGTTGCTCTCGTTGGGTTTCCCGTACGAGAGTAGTCAAACGAACGTTTATCATTAAAACCTTTTAATGAATAAGTGCTTGATAAATGAATGGGAGCAACGACAGCACCATGATGCTCATCGGTATTTATTCCTGCTCTCACTGCCGCTGTAGTGATATTTTTTATCTTGGCATTTGACATACTTTTCCCTCGTATTCGACAACAGTGGTCATAATTATACCCAACAACCACGAAGATGGCTAGACAGCTAAACCTCTAGACAGCCATAACACTAAGCCTTCTACATATTTTGGTCAAGATGTTTTTAACATAAGTGAAATAACCATCATTCACATCAGGTTTGAAATGTACTTTAGTGGGAACTCTTGAGAAGCACTGCTCACAATAAATAATAGGAGCAATTTTGCCCGCCACTCCGTAGTTGATAGAATGGCGAGTGTTTTACACTTATTTTAAGAAATTTTTAGCTCGTCGGCACTGAAAATAGCTTGTCGAACACTAAGTTATAGCCATAAGCGTAAAATAAATAGAACACTACCATACCGATATCAAGCACAAACGCATCCCATAAACTTAGGTCTAAAAACCACAACTAAAAGTTAGTTTCCATCTGATTTCCTGATACATATATAATATCGCAACTACTCCTTTAAGGAATTCTTACAAACTCTTACAAATCCTCTCTTAATGAAAAATGCCATCTTTAGTATAATTTTATTCATAAAGATATTTTATTGGTTAATACGACTATATATTTACATCAACTCAGCATATACACCGTTAACCACTCTCGATGATTTCGTTATAACAAAGCGATACCCATCGAATAAAAATATATTCTTAAACTTAAAATATAAATCATCCTATATGTGTTGGTTTTACTAGGAATAAAAAATCGATGTCTACAACTAACATCTTTGACTTCGCCGATCTGATTTACCCTAATGCAAAAGGGATAAGAAAAATACAAAAAAAAGGGCGATTCTATTTTTGGGCCGTAACAAACAGCAAAGCTGTCAATGCGATGGCGATTCTTTTTTCCCGTGAAAACTTAAAAGCAATATTAAAATCCACCCCCGAGATAATAGAAAAACCGCTAAAACCTTATCTTTGTGTTAATTGGTCAAGTACGGATCGTATTGAACACTTAACTCAGCATTACCAGTTTATTGATGATACTTTTGGAAAACACGCGAGTGCAGTTATTTCGGGTGAAGGTGTTACAATCTTAAAGTTCAAAAGCTTAAGCGAACAAACATATCGAATTCAGTTGCATAAAGGCACAAGTCGAGAAGGTGGAATCGGCATCCGTTTAGTTAACGATAAAAACCAAAGTATCTACGCTTTATCCTGTAATATTTCTGGCACACATACTAAAACAATGCATATTGGTATGTTGCAAGGTCCTCGTGATTTAGTAGAAGATCGCCATACGCTGATTAAAGAGTTAACCAAATCATTACATGGGTTACGCACTAAATCATTATTGGTTGAAATAGCATTAATGCTGTCCCGTATTTTAGGGATCAGTGAAGTAAAAGCGATTTCCAATAAAGGTCATATCTACCAAGCAATACGCTATATAGGCTCTAAACGAAACTCAGTAACCTTTGATTATGATGGCTTGTGGGAGGAGTTTGAAGCGACAAAACTAGACCCATACATGTTTGGCTTGTCAGTGTTTACCCCACGAAAAGATCCACTGACATTGAAAAAAAATAAACGTAAAATGTACACTAAGCGATACCAATGGCTAGATGACACAGAAATAGAAATGACGAAAAATTTAGCGCCTTGGCTAGTGAATCCAATAACACAAGGCGATCAAGCTGCCTAAGTACATAATCAACAGCTAAATACAGGCTCACAACATTAAGCGTGTGAACCTGTATTCAGTTTATAAATTTGGTCCGCATACAATATCCCACCTATATTATACGCTTGTGGTATCACTTCGTTAAGCTGAAAACCGCACTTCACCAATACCCTTTCTGAAGTACTATTACCTTCAGTAACAATACCTTGAAAGACTGAAATAAGGTGCACGCGCATTGCCCAAGCGATAACTCCAAGCAATGACTCAGTAGCATAACCCAGACCAAAGTATTCCGGTAATAACAGATAACCGACTTCTGCAGATCGGCCATCATAATCAAAACCCGTGATACCAACCGCCGTATTGGTTTCAACATCAGTGATCACCAAACATAACCAAGCACCAGAAGTAACAGACCAATTAGGTAAACGTGATTCAAATTTAACACGAATATCATCGTCACTTAGTTGATCAAAACATTTTTCAATCACACGCGATTCTGTATGTAAACGTAAAAATAACGGCCAATCTTGTTCCGTTATTTGACGCATACTTAAACGTTGAGTCGTGATCTGCATATTACTCCCTTTACCACATAATGCGATTTAACAGCCTAACTAGGCCAATATCATATATTCCAGATGACACTTTTACAAAGTAAACCTAATTACATATTTTATAAAGTAAATCTAAATATCATAAAAGCACACATACCTATAAAAACCACAGCTAACGTATTCTTTATCTTTAAACTTAATAACACGGTCAACAGACCCGCATATAAAAAGGGACTATTAAAAAATGCCATCTCACTGCTTTGATGGCCTAGAAATACAATCGGCACCCACATTGCGGTTAATACAGCGGGGGCTGTAAAGCTTAGTGCACGCTTTATTCTTCGGCTTAATTCAAATGAAACACTGCGAGATAAAAACAAATACCGACATGAAAATGTAATACATGCCATCCCACCTAACACTAGCCCAAAATGATCCATCATGTTACTCCTTAATTGAGGTGAAATAGCCCGCTAACATGCCACAAATAGTTGCAATAATAAGTGCTGAATCAGGTATATAAATGGATAATACTAAGGCACTAAAGCCACTCACAATGACAGCAATAAGTATTGATGAATCTTTAATTGACGGGATAACGATGGCAATAAAGGTCGCGGCGATCGCAAACTCTAACCCTAAATTTTCTAGGTTCGGAATGTATTGCCCCGCAACAATACCTGCGAACGTAGAGGCATTCCAAACAACATAAAACGTAATACCAGCACTTACCGCATATAGTGCAGAAAAGGTCTTATGTTTTTCGATATAAGCACAAGTCACTGCAAACATTTCATCCGTGAGAAAAAAGGCAATACAACTTCGTGATAAAAAAGAACGCTGCCGAACATGCTCTCTAAACACGGCTGAATACAAAAGGTGACGAGAACTGATCACAAAAGTAGATGAGAAAATAGATGAGATGGCTCCCCCTGCCCCCATAATAGTAATACTGGCGAGTTGTGCAGCGCCAGCAAAAACCAGTAACGACATTAACTGAGTTTGGATAGCCGTCAGTCCAATTTTAATCGCTAGCGAACCACATAAAATCCCCCAAGGTACAGTTGCCAGTGCCAGCGGCATAATATCTATCACCGCTCGATTAATTGTTTTCACATCGCTTGTTATCGGGCTTGTTACAAGGTTACAGGCGACATCAGTTTCATTTAGCATAAGTAAACTCCTTCAATATTTAGAAGTAGCTTAAAATTAAAATGCTAAAGCATCTTGTACAAAACTGCTTGTTTTTGAAATTTACTCGGCGACGTACCCATTGCTTTTTTAAAGTGTCGATTGAGATGGCTCTGATCGTGAAAGCCACAATCAGCCGCCACTTGCACGGGCTTCACACCAAGTATTAACAAAGCCTTAGCCTTCTTCAAACGAACCTGAATCTGGTAACCATGAGGGGCAATATGGAACATTTTTTTGAATTGTCGAATGAAATGAAACTGACTTAATCCAGCCATAGTGGCAAGCGTTAGTAATGATACATCCTCTTCAGGATGCGCATCAAGATATTCTTTTACTAACAATAATCTCTGCTTACTACCCGATATATCTCCAGGTGTATTTTTCATCGATGAATGACGAAGAGTCATATTCATCATGGTGCTATATAAAATTGTTTCAATGAGTAATTTTGAGGCATTACTGTCTATTTGAGCAAAGAGTAGTCTTAATTGCGCTGATAACTGTGGGTCTTTAACCACGGCATGATTAAAATAAGGCGCGTTAAACAGACCATCATAAAGATCATTCGTCATACTCTCAAAATGTGACGGATGAGGATACATAGCCCGGTACCGCCAACCTTCCTGAGTCGCAGACTCCCCCGTATGAACATCATCGGCATTCACAAAAATAATCGAGTTTTCATCCGCTATATGTGTGTTCCCACTGCGGTCAAATCGTTGCGCACCTTTATCTATGACACCTATCGTATAACCTTCATGTACGTGTTTGGAAAATGTCTGTTCTTGATAATCAGCATCCACAACTTCCAACCCGTTAAGGGCATCTACAATTTTAAATTCAGCTTTTTCCTTGCTGATTTGAGACATCTTATTACTCATCCTATTGGTGTATTATTTTATAGTACAATATTGCTCATATTTTTGAAGTTATCGTTAATTTTCTACTCACTCACCTGCGCAAGAGTAAATTCAACAAAGCGTCGATTAGCCAAAGACAAATATCCATCTTTACGCCACGCAAGTGCGAGATCCAAATAAATAGGTGGATCAAACGGTATACCTTTAACGTCCGCTTCTTGATCTGTGACTAACTCCAGTAATGCCGTAATAGCAAATTCATTTTTAACAATATTAAGGATCATGGTGATCAGGTTTGTTTCAAAAGAGTAATTGGCGGTCATATTATTCGCCTTACACAGACCATCAATCACTTCTCGATGAAAATAACCCGCCTTAAACATAACTAATTCATGGGTAAAAAAATCGGCATAGGTTACCGACCTAGCATCTGCCAAGGCATGATTTTTGCCTACAGCAGCCACCATTTGTGGACGAATCAAATACTGAACGTGCAAACTTTCAGGCACATGGTCATCGACAATAACCCCCAAATCTAATTCACCAGAGAGTAACTTTTCTTTAATCGTTTGCGTACCCGCTTCGACAATGCTTAAGTTTAAATGAGGGTACTTAAACTTGAAGGCCATTAAGATTTCGGGAAAGAAATACGAACCCATCATCCCCGGAATACCAATACTCACCTCACCTTGATCCAAACCCCGCAAATCATTTAATGCAGTTTCAGCATCTGTAATACGAGTAAGAATATCTTTACTGTGGACAAGTAAGACTTCCCCTT
>Ga0209292_1004971_pt1 | contig 13774 bp, 11 predicted proteins | sample GOMGulsemesocosm_2_FD_184634 | JGI IMG/M metagenome (GOLD analysis project Ga0209292, IMG submission 184634) | Methane-oxidizing microbial communities from mesocosms in the Gulf of Mexico - GOM9C Gulf of Mexico (SPAdes) (version 2) | ecosystem: Environmental > Aquatic > Marine > Cold seeps... | reverse complement strand
TACCTTTGAATAAAGGTAATATTAACTTAGTCACATATCAATTCGTTTCATGAAACCAAAAAAAACATCAGTGTTAAATTTAGGAAACAACTCAACTAAACTGGTTTTTTAAAATTTAAACCAATACAACAATAAACAAATTTAAGTAAGTGGAAATCAATCATTTTTATTCTGAACTGGAAAGTCTTTTACCGCAAAGTACTGCTCATCATAGAAAAATATGGGCTTCCAAAATAATACAAAATGACATAGATCTAAACCAGCTTATTCCTTTAGTAACGTCTAAAAAAAAAGTAAGCACTCGATTTTTATGGCTTTTAAGTGAAGTCGGCAATTTAAATCCAAATAAATTATTACAAGTACTCCCTTTACTACTTGAACTAAGTCATACTATAGATATCAAAAATTCAATAGCTACATTTTGGCTAATTGCCGGAATTCCAACTGAAAATGAAGCTCAATCCATTGACTTATTGTTTAATTGGATTCAATCTTCTAGTACCAATGTTACAACCAAGTCTCGATCTATTTTAGTAGTATTAAACTTGACTATTAAATATCCAGAATTGAAACATGAGTTAAAAATTTGTTTAGAAGACCAATTGAATAAGCACACCGTAGACTTTAACAAAAAAGTTATTAAAATCTTCAAAACTTTAGAATAGTATAATACGCTCTTAGAACCAAAATTATTTTAACGCATTCCAGAGGATATCAACTGGATGTTGTGCATCTCTATCTGTTCCATCCTTAATTTGATGACGACAAGACGTTCCTGCTGCGGCAATTATTGATTCTTCTGATTCTTCTCTTATCGTTTTGAACAGCACTAATTCTCCAATCTTCATAGAAACATCATAATGTTCTTTTTCATAACCAAAAGAACCTGCCATTCCACAGCACCCACTTGGAATAATTAGTACTTTATAGTTTTTTGGTAAAGACAATATTTTTTTGGGTGCAACTAATGTTGAAAGTGCTTTTTGATGACAATGTCCATGTAATCGAACTACTTTCTCGTCCTCTGTGAAAAGGGAAACATCAATATTTCCTTTATCCATTTCATCTGCAATAAACTCTTCAATTAAGAAAGAATTTGAAGCCAATTCGCCAGCTATCTCTCGTTTATCTTTTTCTACTAAATCTAGATATTCATCTCTTAAAGTCAATATAGCTGAAGGTTCAATTCCAACAATTGGGCAATCCTTTGTCACAACTTTTGATAATAAATTAACATTATCAATAGCCAAACCTTTCGCCTCAGTTAATAAACCTTTTGAAAGATATGTTCTTCCACTTTCTTTATGTACTGGTATAACAACTTCATACCCCAACCTATTCAACAGTTTAATTGCTGTTATCCCAATTAGTGTATCGTTATAATTTGTGAACTCATCATTAAACAAATGTACTGTTCCATTTTTGAAGTCACCTTCTTGGGTATACATCTTAAACCAAGCGTCTAACGTATATTTATGTAACAAAGGTAAGGTACGTTCTTTAGCTACCCCCATAAAAGACTTTATAACACCTGAACTAACTGAATTCTTCATGAAAAAATTATAAACACCTGGAACTTTAGAAGCTAACTTATTCAATTTTGTAACAGTTGCAAAACTTTTTGTTCTTAAAGAAATTTTATTTGTTTTATAATACTGATGTGTAAATTCGGCTTTCAGCTTTGACATATCAACATTAGAAGGACATTCAGATTTACAGCCTTTACAAGATACGCAAAGATCCATCACTTCTTTAACTTCCTCACTATCAAATTTATTAAGTTTTGGATTACTAGTTAACACTTCACGTAGAATGTTCGCTCGTGCTCGTGTCGTATGCTTTTCCTCTTTTGTTACCATGTATGAAGGACACATAGTTCCGCCACTCAATTCAGTCTTTCTACAATCACCTGAACCATTACAATTCTCTGCCGCACGTAGTATTCCGTTATTCTTTTCAAAATTAAATTCTGTTTTGAACTCTGTTGTTTCATAACCTGGCATATACCTCAAAGATGTATCCATAGGAGGAGTATCCACAATTTTACCCGGATTAAAAACAAGATATGGATCCCAACTTGCTTTAATCTGCTTACACAATTCATAATTGTGCTGACCTATCATTTCAGGAATAAACTCTCCACGTAAACGACCATCACCATGTTCACCGCTTAAAGACCCTTTATATTTTTTCACCAAATGAGCAATATCAGTTGCTATGGTACGAAACATTTTATTACCTGCTTCAGTTTTCAAATCTATAATTGGTCTTAAGTGCAATTCTCCTGTTGCGGCGTGAGCATAATGAACACAATACAATTCACGCTTTTTTAAGATGACATTAAACTCTTCAATAAAATTAGGTAAATCCTTTACATCAACAGCAGTATCTTCTATCACAGCCACCGCCTTTGCATCTCCTGGTATATTTGACAATAAACCTAACCCTGCTTTACGGAGCGTCCATACTTTTGATACATCCGAACCATAAACTAATGGGAAATGGTAACCGAACTTCAACTTACGCATGGCGTCTTCCATTTCTTTAGCAACTGCACGCACTTCTTCTTCTGAATCTCTAACAAATTCAACTACCAAAATTGCTTTCGGATCACCTTTAACAAAAAAGCGATTTGCGCGTTGTTCAATGTTTCCTTTCGTACATTCTAAAATATAATGATCCATCAACTCACAGGCTGTTGGTCCAAACTTTAGGGCTTCTAAATTCCCTTTTAACGCTTCATTTACAGAGTCAAAGTGAATACAAACCACACCTACCGACTCAGATAAAACGGGTACTAAATTAAGTTTCAATTCTGTAATAAATGCAAGCGTTCCTTCAGAACCAGCAATCAATTTACAAAAATTAAAGCTCTCTTCCGTATCTTTAAACGGTTCCGTGTCCCCTATTATATCTAAAGCATAGCCTGTATTTCTTCTTGTAACAGATTTCTTGGGGAATTCAAGTTCTATCTCTTTAAGGTTTCTTTCATCACTAAAAATAGCCTTTGTAGTTTTATAAATTTGCGTTTCAAGGTCACTTACTGTTCCAATTCCTTCCGCTTTTTCATTGAACTCTTTTGTTGAAATTTTCTTAAATATGGTTTCAGATCCATCTGCCAAAATAACTTTTACCTCAAGCAAATGCTCCCGTGCCGATCCAAAAATAAGCGACCGTGAACCACATGAATTATTTCCAACCATTCCAGCAATCATACATCTGTTAGAAGTAGATGTTTCAGGCCCGTAAAACAAGTTAAATTGTTTCAAATGAAGATTCAATTCATCACGAATAACCCCAGGTTGAACCCAGACAGACGAATCTTCTTGATCAACAGATAAAATCTTAGTGAAATGTTTTGAAATATCAACAACAATTCCCCCTCCAACAACTTGTCCTGCTAGTGACGTTCCTGCCGCTCTAGGAATAATACTAGTCTTGTTAATTCTTGCAAAATTAATCAACTTAAAGAGGTCATCTTTACAAGTTGGAATAGCAACAGCTAAAGGTAATTCTTTATACGCACTAGCATCAGTAGCATATAAAGTTCGCATCATATCATCAAAATACAACTTACCTTTTAAGGTTTTTGAAAACAGTTCAAGATTCATTTTTTTATAGAATATAAGCAGTAAGTTAATATAAAATACGGTAACGCATAGTGTTTGGTATTTCTTTTAATTTTCTTTCTAATTCAATATTATGAAAGTTATCAATATCTGTAATAACATATCCAATATTTTCATTGGTTTTTAGTGATTGAATTAGGATATTATTATCGTATTCTAACAAAATATTATTAATCTGTGCTAAAACCCCTTTTACATTCTCATGAACATGTATAATACGGTGGGCACTTTGTAACTCCGGTAGTTGAATCTCTGGAAAATTAACACTTCCATGAGTAGATCCAGTATTGATGTATTGAATAATTTTTTTGGCAACGCTGTTACCAATATCTAATTGCGCCTCTTCTGTACTTCCACCAATATGAGGTGTTAAAATCACATTCTCAAACCCTTTTAATTCTGAAATAAATGATTCCGCATTAGTTCCTGGTTCTTCAGGAAAAACATCAATGGCAGCACCATGAATCTTTCCACTTTTTAAGTTCTCAATTAAAGATGGAATATCCACAACATGTCCTCTCGAGAGATTCAAGAAAATCACATTATCCTTCATTTGATCAAAAGCTGTTTTGTCAATAATATTCTTGTTATCTATTCGACCATCTACATGCAAAGTAACAATATCGGAAACGGCTAACAATTCTTTTAATGAAGAACATTTCTTTGAATTCCCAAGGGCTAATCTATCTATGACATCATAGAAATAGACTTCCATCCCTAAAGATTCAGCAATAATTGAAAGTTGGGAACCTATACTTCCATAACCAACAATACCAAGCTTCTTCCCTCTAATCTCAAGGCTATTACTAGCAGATTTATCCCACTGTCCAGAGTGCATCTTAACACTTTTAGGAAAAATGTTACGCATCAACATAATCATTTCACCAATAGCCAACTCAACAACAGACCTTGTATTACTATAAGGCGCATTAAATACAGCAATTCCTCTTTTACAGCAATCATCCAAATTAACTTGATTTGTTCCAATACAAAACGTACCAACTGCATGTAATTTATTTGCATATTGTAACACTTTTTCCGTGACATGTGTTTTTGAGCGTATACCAAGTATGGAAATGTCTTTTATCTTTTCACATAACTCATCTTCTGTAAGCGCTCCACTCATTGTTTCAACACTGTACCCTTCATTTTCGAATATTGCTTTAGCATCCGAATGAATATTCTCAAGTAACAAAACTTTCATTCTATTTTTGGGGTAAGAAACAGAAGCTTTATATGACAAATCATATAGGATTTCATCTAAAGATGGTGCATGCTGATCAGCCTTGTCAACAACTATTTTACGGCTTACATTTTCTGTAAACGCATAGAATTGAGACACAACACCTTCTTCTATTGTTTCATAATCGGTATATCCATCACCAATCATAATCACATCACCTTCCAATCCTAAAGATCTAATTTTATGGGCTTTCCCTTTATTTTCGCACAGTTCATCTTGCTCGTCAAAACCAATTATATTCCCATCATGATCAAATTTAAATGTATTAGCCAATACATTTTCAGGCTTTACTCCAAACTCTTGTACGATAGGAATTATAATTTCTTTGAACCCGTTTGAAATGATATAAATATTATCTTTATACAACTTAAAGAAGGCACGGTTTCTTAATACTGATGCCGTTACTTTATATTTCAACAACTCAATTACACCTTCTAGATGATCTCTGTTAGCGTTCAATAATTGAATACGCTGTGTTAAAGATTCTTTTAAAGACAACTTCCCCTCCATTCCAAGATCAGTCAGGTGCTGAATTTTAGCAAGAACATCTGCACCTTCGGCATTGTTTTCATAAATAACTTCACATAGCACATCCATTGCTTCTACACGAATAAATGTACTGTCAAAATCAAAAATAAATGTTTTACGTTTCAATTCCATTTGTTATTTTTTTAATATTTATTTCAAATGCTATTAACAAGTATGAGCAAGTTAACAATTAATTCAATTGTAATTCCAAATCTGTACTCTCAAATATTTTATTTGCCGAGTCCGCATGGAAACCTAAAAATAATTCTCCTGATTCTGACTTATATCTTCTAGCAAATTCATAAAAACAAGTAGGTATTGAATACACGCCCTCATTAAACTTCATATCTTGCATGTCTGCTAACGTACTAGATTGTTCAAGTAGTCCTTCAGGAGTTCCTTTCACTTCTCCTCCGGAAGAATTTAATTTAAACCCAGACTCTTTCACAAATGAATTTACCTCCTGAATTGTATCAAACTGCTCTAAAGAGTTTATATATACTGTAAAATGATTTGCACGAACACCATAAACATAAGTCCAAGCCGCATATTCTGATTCAGCTCGTAATTGCTGATAAAACTCAAAGGATACATCTTCCCACAATCTACCAATCGTTGCTAAATCTTTTCTAAATACTGAAGGCTCAACTGAGTTTAAAGCTGTATTAATAATATGTTCAAGCTCAGGAGAACATTCTTCTAATAACAATTCACTAATAAAAACCAAAGGTGCATTATCGTCCTTAAAGTTTCGGTAGTGTTTTGCACGTAATTTTTTTTCAGGAAAACTGTAAGTATCCACTTCTTCATATCCACAATCAACAAAACTTTTCGCCACAACTTCTATACAAATTCTAGGATCATTAAATGTTCTCAATGCAATATGATCATTCTTGAATTCTCCATCCTCTGAAAAAAGATCATGAATTTTTTGGGCTGAAGGTGTAATTTTAGAGTACTCATTCCAAAGATTTGTAATTAACGCTGTTGTTTCCATTATTATGTTTTTTTGAGCGCAAAATTAAATCATTTAACTTAATTACACTACTAATAAATCATACTTAATTAGTATTTAACTAATTTTATGTCATATTGATTTTATATTCACTAATTTTACGAAAAATAATTTTTAAACTTTAATCATTATGCCAATAAATAATCAATTTGATTTTATTGATCAAGAGATTTTAATTCTATTAGAAGAAGATTCAAGGGTTTCATTCTCAAAAATTGCTGAAAAACTTGATATTTCGAATTCCTTAGTCCATCAAAGAATTTCAAAATTAAAATCAAAAGGAATAATTGAACGATTTGGAATACGCATTAATCAGCAAGCTTTAGGCTACAATACTGGTGTATATATGGGTATTGTTTTGAAGGAAGCTCAACTTTCAGATTATGTGACAGAGGAATTAAAACAAATACCAGAAATAATAGAATGTGATTTAGTTTCTGGAACCTATGCTATTTTCATAAAAATAGTAGCTACAAACAATGAACATTTAAGAACTATTATTTATGATAAAATTCATATGATTGATGGCGTTGGAAGTACAAATACAATTTTTTCTTTTCGAAAGGAATTTCAACGAAACGCCCCTATTCGATTGAAACAGTAATTACCTTTACATAATCTCAGTTGTTGAAATACCTTTGAACTAATGAAAAAAAACATTCAACTTTTCTTACTATTTCTATGTTGCTTACAAGCCAAAGCACAAGAAAATTACCAATTTAAAATTGATAGTTTATTAACAGCTACGCATTCAAAAAATATGTTTAATGGAGTTGCATTAGTTACGGATAATGGTAAAATTATACTACAAAAAGCATACGGTTTATCAGAGATCGAACCCAATATTCCATTGACAATACATAGTAAATTCTATATAGGTTCATTAACCAAACAATTTACAGCTGTTTTAATACTTCAATTACATGAAGAGAAAATGCTTGACATTTACGCTCCTATCTCTAAATATCTAGATCAATTTAGTGACTCCATCTATCAAGATATTACAATTCATCAACTCTTAACACACACTTCAGGTTTAGGAAGTTATACATCTCACCCTAAATTTGATAAATCAATAGATTATTCAGATCAATACATGTTTGATTTAATAAAGACGCCATTACTTTTTGAACCTAGTACAAATTGGAGCTACAGTAATTCAGGCTATTATCTACTAGGTAAAATTGCAGAACGTGTAAGTGTTTCAGATTATGGAACATTACTAAATAAATATATAATCACCCCTCTTCAACTAGACAATACAGGATTTAGCACAACATGGTTAACTGAAAACGTAGCTAAAGGTCACCTAAGAACAATAAATGGAATTAGTACAATGCCTAATTACTCACTAGTCACATTATTTTCTACAGGTGGTATATACTCCACAACAACTGATTTATATAAATGGACTAAAGCCTTAGGTGAAACTAATTTACTATCTGAGTCTTCAAAACAAATACTATTTCAACCAATTAAAAATGACTATGCTTGTGGTCAATATGTAAAAAAAGGAATTGATTCTGATGGGAACGCATACGAACGGCATTTTCATGGCGGAATAATAAAGGGCTATCATTCTTTTATATTAAACAGAATTCCTCAAAAACAAATTATAATTTTACTAGACAATTACTACAATCAGGAAATTCAGACTATAAAAAACAGAATTTGGTCAGTTCTAGTTGATGAAAACATTAGAGAAATTAAGCCTAAATTATCTAACTTACTATTTGATGCCTGCTCAAAAGGAAATTTGATTCAAATTATAGATTCAGTATCAACTAACGCACTCCTTTTTAATGAACGTTATGCATTTGAAGAATTTGACATTAACGTGGTAGCCTACCGTTTAATGGAATCTGAAAGATATAAAGAAGCTTATGCAATCTTTAATTTTAATATAAACCAATATCCAAACTCATGGAATGTATACGACAGCATGGGTGAATTACAACTTAAGCAAGGTAAGTATATTGAAGCTAAAAAACTATACAGAAAATCATTACTCTTAAATCCTGAAAACGGTTCAGCTAGAGTGGCCTTAAAAGAGATAGAACTGCGTTCAAAATTAAACAAGCATCACTAAATTAAGTATTATAACTTAGTGATGCTTTAACGTTTTATTTCTTCTCAGCTAATAAGTCAATAATTCTCATTCCATCTACAGCAGCAGACACAATTCCACCAGCATAACCAGCACCCTCTGCACAAGGATATAGCCCTTTTACTGTAATATGTTCTAACGTTTCTTTATCTCTAGGGATTTTAACTGGAGAAGATGTTCTTGATTCTGGTGCATGCAATACAGCCTCATTCGTTAAGAATCCTTTCATTTTTTTTCCAAAATCAATAAACCCTTGTCTTAATTTTTTAGAAATAAATTCAGGTAACACTTCATTCAAATTAACAGATGCAATACCTGGCATATAAGATGATGATGGAAAGTCAACTGACTTTTTATTTTCAATAAAATCAATTAAACGTTGGGCAGGTACTTTCTGAGTTTCTCCTGCAGCAACCCAGCAATCACGTTCTACTTCCTTTTGAAAATCTAAACACACAAAAGGGTCGTTTGCTGTATAATTAGGCAAGTCTATCGGATTAACTTGAACAACAATCCCTGAATTAGCATGAGGATTATCCCTTTTAGAGGGACTCCATCCATTTGTAACGACTTCATTCTGTGTTGTTGCACATGGCGCTATAATTCCACCAGGACACATACAAAATGAAAACACACCTGTTTCACCAACCTGTGTAACTAACGAATAAGATGCCGGTGGCAAAAACTCGTCATTGGTTTTACCACGGTACTGAATTTTATCAATAACTTCTTGCTTATGTTCGATTCTAACACCTAACGCAAATGGTTTCGCTTCGATCTCAATGTTATTTTTCTCCAACAAATAAAATATATCTCTAGCTGAATGCCCAGTTGCTAATATTGTACTACCAAACATTCTAGACTCTAAACCATTAATAACAAACCCCTTAAGAGAGTTATCTTCAACAATAAAGTCAGTTACTTTTGAATTGAAATGTACTTCTCCTCCCTGGTTTATAATCTCCTCTCTAATCGCTTGAATAATTTGAGGTAATTTATTCGTTCCAATATGAGGGTGTGCTTCTACCAAGATGTTTTTGTTAGCTCCAAAATGAACTAACCATTCCAATACTTTTTTTACATTCCCTCTTTTTTTAGAGCGGGTATACAATTTCCCATCCGAATACGTTCCTGCACCACCTTCACCAAAACAATAATTAGAATCATCATTAACGATATGTTCTTTATTAATTTTAGCTAAATCACGCCTTCTATCTCTTACATTCTTTCCACGCTCAAAAATAACAGGCTTCATACCTAATTCTAAAGCGTTTAAAGCTGCAAACAACCCAGCAGGTCCTGCTCCGATAATTCCAACTTCTTTTGCACCAGAAACGTTCTTTGGATTAAACAAATTAGTTTTCTCTACAAAATCTTCATTTATATAAATGTCTAATCTTAGATTATAAACAATATTTCGTGCTCTCGCATCTAATGACTGTTTTAATGGTTCAATGTGATGTATAGCATTTAGTTCTACCTTCAATTCTTTTGAAACTGCATTTTTAATGAATGCTTTGTCATTAATATACTGGTACGGGATACGTAAATCGATTGTTTTAATCATAATTCGGCAAAGATAGACAAAAAATAGTGGTTGAAAATTTAAAAAAATACTTACTTTTACCAAAAAAACATTTAAAATATGTCATTAGCAGATTTATATCAAACAGGAGAAAGAAAACAAGACATGGGGCACTTTAGAAACTTAGTTCTATTGGCACAAGTGGACGGAACAATTCATGATACTGAATTACTTTTGTTAAATAAAGTTGGTCAAAGAATTGGTTTATCATATACTCAAATTGGTAACATTTTAGATCACCCTAAAGAATTTAACGTAATGCCTCCAGTATCTAAAGATGAAAGATATGAGAACATGATTGATTTAATTAGAATGGTTGTTGCAGACTCAGTTATTGATGAAAAAGAAACAGCTATGTTAGAAAGATTTGCTGTTCAAATTGGATATAGAGACATTGAAGATATTGATGTAGAAAGTATTATTGCATTAATCAATAGAGGTGAAGACAATGATACCATAATAACTGAATTAGGTTAATTTCTAATTTTCATAATAAAATACTAAGCCTATTCATTACGTTTGAATAGGCTTTTTTTATCTTTGCACCTTCAACTCTACAACATGAAATTACATTACAGAAAAATAAGTGATAACGGTGAACCACTTTTTATTTTACATGGCCTTTTTGGTTCATCTGACAACTGGCAAACCTTAGCAAAACGATTTGCAGAGCATTTTTCTGTTTACTTAGTAGACCAAAGAAACCACGGACGTTCGCCCCACTCTATTGAGTTTAACTATGATTTAATGGTGTCTGACTTTGAAGAATTAATAGATGATTTAGGATTGGAAAAAATAAATCTTCTAGGTCATTCTATGGGTGGGAAAACAGCAATTGGTTTTGCAGCTGAGCATTCCGAATTATTGAATAAATTAATTGTTGTAGATATCTCTCACAAGCAATACCCTCTTCACCATGACCAAATCATAAAAGGATTAAAATCAATTGATTTAGATGTGATTAAATCAAGAGGAGCAGCAGACAGACAACTAAGTCAATATATTGACAATGCTTCTATTAAGCAGTTTTTATTAAAAAACTTATATTGGGAAAGTAAAGGTCAATTGGGATGGCGAATCAACATTCCCGTTCTGTCAAATGAAATAGAACAAATTATTGAAGAAATATACTTTAGTGAAATTGATGTACCGACACTTTTTATAAGAGGTGAACTATCCAATTATATAGAGGATTCCGACTTTGAAGAAATTGAACATAAATTTCCAAATTCAAAAATAATTTCCGTTCCAGAAGCTGGACATTGGGTACATGCTGAAAATCCAGAACTATTTTACAAGTCAGTTGTAAACTTTTTAAATTAAAATTCTAATTCGCGAAAACAATAGGACACTGAAGTCTACATCGCAACCATAACTAACTCATAATCAAACTTTTAAATACAGACACTTAAAGCTTCAATAGAAATAATAACACGTCTCAAATAAATGCATCTGGTTGTTCAAAATGTACCGCATGACCACTATTTGGATAATGTTTAAGCGTAATAAATTCAGGATGTAGACTTTTCAAATGCTCGTTCTGCTCGGTAAAATCAAAAAATCCATCACCATCATCTTTTTGAGGATTAAATATAAGCATAGGAACGTTTAAATTTCGAAATACAACCTTTGGCACCAATAAAAGAGTTGAAGCCTCAAATAAAGGAGCTGTAGTCGTTTTATATATATTCCTTATTCCATTTGCTGCTGTAGTTTGACCCAACCATTCTTTCAACCCAGGATTTAATGACCACATATCATTTTCACCTTTCTTCAATAATGAAAACCACCAAAACTGACTATCCGTCCATTGAGAATTATAATAATATTTAAAAGCCTCAAATTCTGTTACAAATTCGGTAACTGAGGAAGCGTATATTTTATTATACTTTTCTATTAATGTATCCTCACTTATTGACTGACGTGCCTGTAAAAAACTAGCAGAACCACCATCCTCCAATATCAACCCTTTAACCTTTGAAGGGTAAGCATCATAAAAGGCAGCCGCAATTACACCACCTCTTGACAAACCACCAATAACCGCTTTATCAATTTTCAAATCATTAAGTAATGTATTAATATCATCAACCACATTATAAATAGAAACCTCTTTAGATGGGAAAGGTGTTAAACCGTGCCCATAATAATCAATAGCAACTACATAATAATTACGCTGGACTAAAGAGTCTACAAAATCTACAATCTCTGTCGTGTTTGAATTCGTACCGTGAATCCAAAGAAAAGGAATTCCTGATGGTTTACCCCACGTTGAATAATGCATGTTTACATTAGCAGTTTGAAAATAATGACCATGCTCCTTTTCAAATTGACGATACTCCTTTTTTGCTAATTTATAAGCTGCTTTATAATCAAATGAATCTTGAGAATAACTCACAAAAGCAACACAAAGTACTAGTAATGTAATTATATTTTTCATTTTATTTTCTCTTTTAAATTAATTAATAGCAATCGATCAAAACTAATCATAACCAACTGCGTTAAAGGAAGCGCAACAACAGTTCCAACAAAACCACCAAAAACATAAATCCAAAGCGTGAATGATAACAACATAATTGCTGGATTCATTCCACTTACGGTCTTCATTATTTTATTAAAAAACACGAGTTCTTCTAAAACGGATACTAAAATATATACGGCAAGTATGATTCCAAAAAACAAAAAGAAACTAGTATCACGTTCAACAGAAACAACCATACAACCTATTGCTACTAACGGAAGACTTAAATAATGAAAATGAGCTGCATATGTTAATAATCCAGCAATTATTCCAATTAAAATAGCCCCTGGAAGGTCAATTATTGAAAATGTAAGCATAAAAATACTCATGCAAATCATAACTACTTTAGCACGTTGTCTAAAATAATTAACAAAAACTACTTCAAATTCATGCCAAATCCAAAGTGACTTGAGCCCCCTTTGACTCACCTTTCCAAAATACTTTTTTTGTTTCTCTTCAAAATAACCATACGTGTAGAGTATAAAAACTGAATATAGCATGGTATTTATCAGCATATAGAATGAATTCCAAGCCCGTCTTTCAGGCTTATCTTTTGTTTTATCTGAATCATCAAAAAATGAATACACATTTTTCAAAGTAGTCATTACAGTCTTTTTACTAGATTCAACTGATAATGTATCTACAGATTTAATTTGATTTTGAACAGTTTCACTGTCATAAACGCCATCAACATAACCTAAAACATTGTTTTTGAATTTATCTATCTCTTGTTTATTTTCACTCCCCACTACTTCAACCGCGGTTACAAAACGTTTAGTATCCTTAATAATATGGTTTCCAAAAAAGAATATTACCCCACCAACTACTACAGTAAAAGTGAAAAGTAAGGTGGAGATAGCTAAATTCCTATTCTTAATTTTAGTTTGAATTTTAACAACTATTGGATTTAATAAAAAAGCAATAAAAATAGCAAATACGAATGGTAAAACAACTTCCCCGATAAGCAGTAACAAAATTAAAGTTACCGCTATCCATAATCCCCCCATTAAATACATTTTAGTTTTTTCAGATAATTTCATTCTATGTTAATTTAAGGAATTGTACAGAGTTAAAACACTTAGCAGGAATACTCATCTACTATATAGAAGTACCCTCTTAATCAAATTTAATAATATATTTAACTTTTAA
>Ga0209292_1004970_pt1 | contig 13783 bp, 14 predicted proteins | sample GOMGulsemesocosm_2_FD_184634 | JGI IMG/M metagenome (GOLD analysis project Ga0209292, IMG submission 184634) | Methane-oxidizing microbial communities from mesocosms in the Gulf of Mexico - GOM9C Gulf of Mexico (SPAdes) (version 2) | ecosystem: Environmental > Aquatic > Marine > Cold seeps... | reverse complement strand
GGTGAGTTCACTATTTCTGGTTCACATGATGGTTCTTTAGAGTTTGCTGTTCCAGAGCCTACTTCTGTTGCTATTTTAGGTTTAGGTTTATTAGGTTTTGCTGCTTCACGTCGCAAAGCATAATTAACGCTTAATCTTAATACTGAATTAAAGCCGCTTTCGAGCGGCTTTTTTGTGTCTGTAATATGTAAGACCCCCTAAAGCAACCATATAAATAATTAACCTGAGGTTTGGATAAGAGTTTTGTAACGCAATGAAATTAAAAGATAAAACTATCCTTTACTTCCAGTGACGGAATTTTATTGATTATCAAGGCATTTTTACTCTCCAATAGCGAGCTATTGGGAGTAAAAATAACGCCGAAAAGCATTAAAATAGCGTTATTGGGCAAATTGTCTTATCCGAAGCTCAGGTTAATTACTCTCTAACGTGAATTTGGCGATTCAAGTTTAATGCCCTATACCACAAGCTGAATATCTATACTTTGTCGTAGCTATAGGGGGTTGAGTTCGTTCTTTATGATCGCATAGCCTACAGGCAAAGAACTTAAGAATAGTGAGAGGAGGTAATATTACAAAGGAAGCAGAAGGCAGCAAAAGCTACCTTCGATCAATAGTTTATCTGCTGGTGTCAATAATGCCTTTAAATACTTTAAACATATAGCGCTGTAATGGATTTTTATTACCAAAAGGTCGCCATGTTTTCTTTGTTTTGTTTAAGTATGCATCGTAATGTAATCCTCGTGGCGCAACGACTAGGTCACCACGGCCAAGCGCTAGCTTTAATACATTTGAACATAAGGTACCTGCAGCAAGTGAGATCCCCATACAAGTAGAAGGTACTTTCTTTTTAAATAAATTAATACCAGTATTCTGCACAAGGTAATGGCGTTGTAAACAAGCAGGAGCTACTCCAACAATAAAACGAATAATATTGTCAGCAAATATATCTTCTTTTTCTTCTTCACTTGCATTTGGAGCAGGATCAACAATGGCGAAATATTCATCGAATGACATTTTACCCGGCATGAAAATTAAAAAGGCGGTTCCCATACCTAAAGGAGCGGCAGTAATGGCCGGTATCCCTTTTTCGTAACAACGACGAAAAACTTTACGTCTGATCTCCAGCGCAAATATATCTAAGCTATCAACGTAGATATCTACACCGTCTAGAAACTCTTCTAAATTTTCTTCGTTGATACCTTGATCAAAGTTTCGTATTTCAGCTTCTGGATTAATACCTCGAATGGTATCTTCCATGACCGCAGCTTTAGGTTGACCTACGGTCGACATATTTGCACCGGCCTGACGGTTAAAATTAGCTATGTCGTAGTCATCTAGATCTGAAATATTAAATTTACCTATGCCTAGCCTAGATAAAACGACTGTATGATCACCACCTACACCGCCTAAACCACCAACCGCGATTTTTGTCTTTCGAAGTTTTTCTTGTTCTGCTTCCGTTACCCAGCCAATATTACGTGAAAAGGCTTCGTTGTAATCAAACGCCTTAGTCATATGTATGTCCTCTCTATTTATCCGTACAATCGGTAAACGGTATAAGGTTTAATTGCTTTGATAAGTCTTCATGAATTATTTTATATAATGCGACTAACTCTTCTGATAACTTTGAATGAAAATCGTCTTTTGCTAGAAAAAACATTGCTCTTGAACCATGGTAGTCCATTTCGTCACCGACTTGCTGAAAAGGTAAACCAAACCGTTTTAATCGTTTGTTAAGACGTGGCTCCATCATAACGAACATACCGTTGTGGTTGCATAACTCAGCTAGTGCTATTCCAGCTAAATATAAGCCAATAGCAATATTGGGAAAGTTACGACGCTCTTCTTCAGTATAAATAGTCTCAGGGTTTACTTCTTTAAGTACATAAGGAACACTTTTTTCTTTTTCTCGTCGTCTAAATGTGTCTAGTACAGCTAAGCGTGAAATTTCGCTGAAGCTACCACGAGGAAATGAACTTAAGTCTATTGCATCCGGCCTTAAACTTTCCATACAATGATCTTCAAATGGAAGTAAAGCTTCAGGTTTAGCAATGGGAGGTATAATAAGTCGTATGCAGCCAGCATGTACTTTAGTACGACGGTGTTCAAGCAAGCAATGGAAAGAATAATCGTCACATTCATCAGTTTCCATTTCGGCATCATTTTCTGGTTCCCAACCGAGCTCCCGGCTATAAACACCATAGCGTATTTTAAAGGCTTCCTGCCGTAATGATTTGCTGTTAGCAAACCTTATCTGAAAAAATTCATTGAAATTATCAGCAATGGAGTATGAACTCATGTTTTATGCCACTCTTCCTTAGATAACTAACTACTTGTAAATATAACAGTATTTATTTGTGAATTACTAATCATTTAGAATGAATCACCGGATTTTATCAACTAAAACCAAAAATATAGCAAAAGAGGCAAGTTGATGATTATTTTTTGATTTTATTTACAGTGGTATAGATGTTTTTTATACAATGTACAGCTGATAATACTTCTCAAGTTGCGTTGATAGATAATTATTTTGTGCCGTAATTACTGCAATGAAATAAAGTCTTAAATTAAAAAAGATATTTACAGTTTAAAGATCACCAATCCCTAAGTACTTTTCAATTATGACTTTAAGTGTAGTCATTTTTTGCATTTGAGCGAATTAAATTTATTAAGACCTGAATAATATTTCATCAATAGGAATTGTCTTAATTTTTATCGGTAATATTTCTGTAGCGGTGTCGTAACCTCGTTGATATAACGTTTCTTTTTCTTCGATCGTCATATTAAAATCTACAGCCGAATATTGCCCGATGTTAACGACTACCGTGTTGTGCCAAAAAGCATCGTTAATATATTCACGAGAAATTGTGGTCATAAAGGTTCTTATGAGTAAGGTGACATAGTTAACAATAGGGAAAAAACGATTAATTTTGATGTCATCAAGTTCGTGCTCTCCTCTTAATCTAAAACATAAAACAGGCGTGCCATCTTTTGCCCAATCTCGGTGTAGAGCATCTTCTGATAAAATACTGCCATCTACCATTAAGTGCTTGCCAAATTTTTTAAAACTAAACACTAAGGGAATAGACATTGAGAACCTAACGGCCAAAGAAACCTTAACTTTAGGTGTATTTTCCTTATCAAATACTACAGGTGCACCTCGAGCCACGTCTGTTGCTACTATGTGTAAGTTATAGTCTAGCTCTTCGAAGGTTTTTCCTTCTAAATGTTTATCTATCCAGCGTTCAAATACATCACCTGAACTCAAACCACCATTGCGGACAAGTTTAAAAAGTGAAAATTCACGGAATTGATTATAATCAGTATCAAGAGCAATGTGCTTAATTTCAGGTAATGGGATCCCTGCGGCATACAAACTACTAACAATACTGCCGCCTGATACACCGACAATGTGATCAAATTTGGCTCCGAATTCATTTAAGGCTTGTAATATGCCTACGTGAGCGGGTAAACGAGTACCTCCGCCTGCAAAAATTGGTACAACATGTTGAGAACTTATCATAGTTACCCGTAATTATATTATTTTATCCATTGCTATTTTGTTTTGATAACGTGATGCCTTGGGTTTCATTATGGCTAATGATTGCAATTTTTGCGAAAAGGAATTGAATTTTTCTGGTAAGCTAATAAATACTTATGTGAAGGAATTAACAATTTTATGACAAAATTTATCATATGCTCTCTATTTACCCTTTTGATGGCATTCCCTGCAACGGCAGAATTAGCCGATACCGTAGAAAAAATTAAAAAATCGATAGTAGGTATTGGTGTTTATACGCCTACTGGCCGTCCACAAAGTATTTTACGTGGTAGTGGGTTTGTTATTGGTAATGGTCGTTATGTTGTTACAAATGATCATGTTTTACCTGATGATCTTGATCCTGCTTTATTGCAACAAATGGCGGTATTTGTGGGATCAGGTAAAACGGCAACCGTCCGTAAAGCTGAAGTTGTCGGTATATCGAAGCAGCATGATTTAGCGTTATTGAAAATTCAAGGTTCTGCACTTCCAGCCCTTAAACTTGCCGAAGCCAAATTTAAAAGAGAGGGCGATTCTATTGCCTTTACGGGGTTCCCAATTGGAGCTGTTTTAGGGCTTTATCCGGTAACACATCGTGGTATTATCGCGGCAATCACACCTACAATAACTCCTGTAAATAATGCTAAACAATTAAGTATTAAAGTACTAAAAAGCTTACGAAATCCATTTATGGTCTACCAGTTAGATGCCACGGCTTATCCTGGTAATAGTGGTAGTGCAATGTACGATACTAAAACAGGTGAAGTTGTTGGTATTATAAATAAAGTTTTTATACAAGAAAGCAAAGAAGCGGTAATAACAAAGCCAAGTGGAATTACGTATTCAATTCCAGTTAAATATCTTCATCAATTATTAAAAGAACATGATATTGGTAGCTAACCTAATGTTTGGATCAGAGTTTTTAACGCAATGCTATTAAAAAATAAAACTCTTATCCGAATCTCCGGTTACTTAGATTATATGCCACCGAGAACACAGATACGCTGCACTACACAGAGAAAATAAAGTGGGTTGTTGGGAGTGAAAATTACAGCTTCCGAGCCCTGCTGTCGCTATGTATCTCATCGATGGAGGCAACACCGATAACCATTAAAATAGTGTTAATGGGAAAATTGTTTTATCCGAAGTTCAGAATAGCTAGACACACTAAGACTCTCCAGAATTCAGCTTTAGTAATGCTGAGGCTGATACTAATGAGATATTATGCTGCGCTAATAATGGAATGAGCTTTTTTAAAGAGGCGATTGTTTCGGGGTGCGGGTGAGCAATTGCTACGGCTGATTGATTTTGTTTGGCTGCTTTAATCAGTAAAGTAAATTGCTTGGCAATATAGTGATGATCTAAGTCGTTATCTAAAAATATATGACGATGTAATGAAGGTATATCGTATGCTTTAGCGATAGATTCCGCTTTACTTTGATTTGAGGTAACACTATCGATAAAAATAACATCTTTCTTTTTGAGATATTGCATAACCCATGTCATTGGTAATTCCATTTGAGTAAGCAAGCTGCCCATATGGTTGTTAATACCTACAGCGAAAGGAATTTCATCAAAAGCAGCGGATAAACTCTTTTGAATCGCCGTTTTATTCATGTCTTTTGTTAAGCCGCCAGGGCCTAAAAATTTACCATTTTTAGCTTCCATCGGGATATGTAACATAACCTCTATATTTGATATATGAGCTTGTTTGGCTAACGATTTTCCGTAAGGAGTATGAGGTAATACTGATAAAGTGATATTTCCCGGTAAACTAAGAACACCAGCATCTGTTGCTCGATAACCAATATCGTCAATTATAATCGCAACTCTAGAGTTTGCCGCCATTGTTGTGAATGAGGCAGAGAATAAAAATATTAAAAGGAAAGTTCGCAAAAGATTAAGGTTTTTTACTATAATTTTATAATTTAAGGATATCATTTTGACCATTGCAAAGCGACATTAAAGTGCTCTTATTCGCCTCGCTTTATCGACACCATAATTTGGGATTTACGGCTTTACCTACGTGTCTAATTTCGAAGTATAATCCTGGTTGTAATTGCCCACCACTTTGTCCTACTAATGAAATCGTCTCACCTTGTTCTACATAATCGCCAACTTTTTTCAAAAGAGTTTGGTTATGACCATATAAGCTCATGTACCCTTTGCCATGATCTATGATAGTAATTAAACCATAGCCTTTTAACCAATCAGAAAATAATACCGTGCCGTTATGAATTACTTTTACTTGTGCGCCAATAGGAGCTGACTTTAATACGCCTTTCCATTTTATGTAGCCGTGTTTTTGAGTACCAAAACGGTGACGTATTTTACCAGAAACAGGCCATGATAGTTTACGTTTTAGTTTAGCTAGCCCGGTAAGGTTTTTCTTTGGTATTACTTTTTTAGCTAACCGGTCTAACGCAACTTTTAGGTTCTTTTCATCTGCTAATAATTGTTCAAGTTGCTGTTCTTTATTCAACTGTTCTTTTTTTAACGAGGCTATGGTTGTCGCACGATTCTTTTTGTTATTGTCTAAGGATTTTTTATCCTGGGTTAAGCGTTGCAAAACATCGGTGAGTGCAGCAGATTGTTGTTTTTGCATTTTTTCAATATTTGCTAGCTCTTTAATCGTTTGCCTAAAGCGTTTTATTTCTTTAATACGAGCATCGTTTACATATTGATAATGAGTGAGTGTGCGTTGTATGCTTGCTGGATCTTCTTGATTGAGTAACAGCTTTATATAATCGTGATGCCCTGAGGAATATGCAGAGCGGAGCTGTTTGGCGAGAATGTCTTCCTGAAATTTTTTATCTTTTATTAATGCTTTCTTTTTTGTTGCCAGTGCTGAAAGTTCTTTTTTGATTTTGCTTTGTTTGACTTTATTTTTGTTTATATTTCTTGTGTTAGCTGAAATAGCAAGATCATCTTTTTTTAATTGTATTTCTAAGGCTTTACGTTTTTTACTGACTTTTTTGATATCAGTTCGTGTATTTGATATTGCCGATTTTATGTCGTTAAGCTGGGTGTTGGCCTTATTCTGTGAGTCATTAGCATATGGATCAGCGAAACATGTAAAAGAAAGTATGCAAATTAAGCTACATACTCTAGTTATACTTCGTCTGACCCATGGGTACCATTTCATCAATGAAAGTTAGTCTTTCAATTTCATTAAAATAGAACCTGTCATTTCTTCGGGTTGTGGTAAACCCATAAGGTGTAATACGGTAGGAGATATATCGCTTAACGTACCATCTGTTGCAACGGTTGCTTCGCGGCCTACATAAATTAGTGGTACAGGTTCACAAGTATGTGCGGTGTGCATTTCACCTGTTACTGGATCCGTCATTAGCTCTGCATTACCATGGTCAGCAGTGATTAAGCACTCACTTCCTGTTTTTCTTACGGCTTCAACAACTCTGCTCATAGCATGGTCTACGGCTTCACAAGCTTTCACTGCAGCATCAAAATCACCGGTATGACCAACCATATCGCCATTTGGATAATTACATACAATAAAGTCATGCTTACCACTTTCAATAGCTTGTACTAATTCACCGGTTAACATTTCAGAGTTCATTTCAGGCTGTAAATCGTAAGTAGCTACAGAAGGAGAAGGAATTAATATTCGCTCTTCACCCTCAAAGGTATCTTCTCTACCACCACTAAAGAAAAACGTAACGTGCGCATATTTTTCAGTTTCAGAAATACGTAATTGTGTTTTATTATTTTTTTCTAACCATTCACCCATCACATTATTTAATGCCGCAGGAGGAAAAGCGCTTGGTGCGTCAATATCTGCAGCGTATTGTGTAAGCATGACAAAGTCTGAAATTTCAGGTGAGCGTTGCTTTTCAAATCCATCAAAATCTTTCTCGGTAAAACAGCGAGAAAATTGGCGGGCTCTATCTGCTCTAAAGTTCATAAAAATGAGAGAGTCGCCGTCTTCAACGCTTATTTTGTTACCTTGAGCATTCACTATTGCTGAGGCACTGACAAATTCGTCATTCTCATCACGAGCATATGCTGCGTTTAATGCTTCTTCAGCCGAGTTATATTGGTGTTCTGCTGTACCGTCTACCAGTAAGTTATATGCTAGTTCAACTCTATCCCAGCGTTGATCTCTATCCATTGCGTAGTAACGACCAATAACAGACGCTACTTGACCAGAGCAATCTTCCTCAGAGAATAACTCTGCAAATTTTTCTTGTGCGCGCACTATCGGTGAAAGCGCACTTCGTGGAGGTGTATCTCTACCATCTAAAAATGCATGTAAATAGACTTTTTTTGCACCTTTCTTTTTGGCAAGCTCGATCATCGCAATAATGTGATCATCGTGACTGTGAACACCACCTGGTGAAAGTAAACCAAAAATATGAACCGCTTTGTTATTGTCTATAGCTTTATCAACTGCAGCACAAAGAGTCGAGTTTTCATTAAACTCACCATCATCAATGGCTTTTGTAATACGTGTAAAGTCTTGATATACCACACGACCAGCCCCTAAATTTACGTGGCCCACTTCTGAATTACCCATTTGACCATCAGGAAGACCAACAGCCATGCCAGACGTTTGAATTAACATACTTGGATTGTTTTGCATCAATCCATCGATGAAAGGGGTTTTTGCATGAAAAATAGCGTTAGATTCTTGATTTTCACTATAGCCCCAGCCATCTAGAATAATAAGAACCGTTGATTTTTTACCTGACATAAAAATTTCCTTTAGAGCTGCGCTTTATATAACGAAAACTTACCTTATGCAGCGGTGATAAAATAATTTACTGTGAATATTTATGCAGTATATCAAGCTGCGCATATAATTTCTTGCCTTGGTTTAGACAAAAAACTCCTTATTAATAGCCATTTTTTATCAATCCTTAACGTACTAATAAAAAGAGTTACCTAGAATTGCTATAAATAGTCTGAATCATTACCTCTATTGTTGCGAGTGCAACTTATAACCTTGTATACTGTTGGCAAATTTTATCTCAAAAAATGGTTATTTATGGAACAACTTATTGCCTTTGCAAGCAACAATATGCTGTTAAGTGCTGCGTGGCTAGCAATTTTTACTTTGATTATATTTACTACAATCAAAATAAAGATGTCTCCAGTTAAACAAATTAGTACTCAAGAGCTTACTTTTTTTGTAAATCGCGAAGACGGAATTATCGTTGATATTCGTTCAGAAAAAGATTTTAAAGCAGGACATATTATTGATGCTAAGCATTTAACAATTGAAAAAGCGAATAATAATGACTTTGCAAACCTTGAAAAATATAAAGATAAACCCATCATTGTAGTATGTGCTGCTGGAATGACAGCGGTGAAAGTTGCTAATCAACTTTATAAAGCTGGCTTTACTAAATCTAGCTTATTAAAAGGTGGTATGAATTCTTGGGTGAGCGGTGGATTGCCGGTAACCAAATAAATAAGGGCTTAGTAATGTCGAAAGTTGATATATATACCAAAATAACGTGTCCGTATTGCGTCAGGGCTAAGGCGTTATTATCTCAAAAAGGTGTTGTTTTTAACGAAATTAAAATCGACGGAGATAATGAACTAAGAACCAAAATGATAAACCGAAGTGATGGGGCTTATACTGTCCCTCAAATATTCATTGATGAAACTCATGTAGGTGGCTGTGATGAGTTATACATGTTAAATGCTCGTGATGAGTTAGATGAATTATTAAATACCTCAACAATCTAATAATAAATTAGATTGTTATAAATTTTGAATAAACTGGTGCTGTTGAGTGCCGAACACTATAGGAAGTACTATTATGTCAGATGACATTCAAAACAATGAAGCAGGTTCAGCAGAAGCAAATCCACAATTTGCTATTCAACGTATTTACACTAAAGATGTGTCTTTTGAAACGCCAAACTCACCAGCAATATTTCAAGAAGATTGGAAGCCAGAAGTAAAATTAGATATTGATACACGTTCTGAAAAGTTAGCTGATGATACGTACGAAGTTGTATTATCTTTAACAGTAACAGCTAAAGTTGCCGATAAAACAGCATTTTTAGCTGAAGTGCAACAAGCCGGTATTTTTACTATTGGAAACTTACCAGAAGCACAACTTGCTCACACTATTGGTGCTTTCTGCCCAACAACGCTATTCCCTTATGCACGTGAAACGGTTGGTAATCTTGTAGCTCGAGGCTCGTTCCCTCAATTAAACTTAGCGCCAGTTAACTTTGAAGCTCTATTTGCTTCATACGTACAACAACGTGCAGCACAAGCAGAAGCTGGGAAAGAAGAAACGCCAGCTGGCATTGAGACTCACTAGTCTTAATGACAACACTATATAAAAATATTACTGTGCTAGGGGCGGGATCGTATGGTACCGCCCTTGCTATTTGTTTAGCTCGAAATGGCCATGAAACACTTTTGTGGGCTCGTAATAAACAGCATATTGAAGATATGCAAACATCACGTGAAAACAGCAAGTATTTACCTGGTTCTCAACTACCCGACGCTCTAAAGCTTGAATCTAGCTTAGAAAAAGCCGTATCTGCAAGTTATAATATTCTGGTTGTTGTACCTAGCCATGCTTTTGGCGATACGCTTGAGCAAATTAAACCGTTTATGCATGAGAAAACCCGTGTTGCTTGGGCTACAAAAGGGCTTGATCATAAAACAGGTAGACTATTGCAGGATGTTGCTCGTGAGGTTTTAGGTGACGATGTTGCTTTAGCTGTATTGTCTGGCCCAACGTTTGCCAAAGAAATGGCTGCTGGGCTTCCTACTGCCATTTCACTTTCGTCAACAGATGAAAGTTTTGCCAGTGATATTTCAAACTTGTTGCATTGTGAGAAAAAGTTTCGCGTATACAATAATAACGACTTTATCGGTGTGCAATTAGGTGGCGCGGTTAAGAATGTTATAGCTATAGGTGCAGGAATGGCTGATGGCATTGGTTTTGGAGCTAATGCAAGAACGGCTTTGATCACTCGTGGTTTAGTTGAAATGACTCGTTTAGGTGAAGCTTTAGGCGCAGAGCCTAATACTTTTATGGGCATGGCAGGACTTGGTGATTTGGTATTAACATGTACCGATAATCAATCTCGTAATCGACGATTTGGTTTAGCTCTTGGACGTGGTGTTAGTACACAGCTCGCTATGGATGAAATAGGGCAGGTTGTTGAGGGTTATAGAAATACACACGAAGTGTATATGTTAGCTAAAAGATTGAATGTTGAAATGCCAATTGTTGAGCAAGTTTATCAAGTACTCTATTGCGATAAACCCGCCAAATTAGCAGCAGCTGATCTACTTTCTAGAGAGCGTACTGTAGAGTAACGCTCATTTAGCTTCTTTTGTAAGTTTCTTTATACGGCATTTGGAAAGCCAAGCTGTCTCCAAGCGTCGTATACTATCACCGCGGTTGCATTCGACAAATTCATACTTCTACTGCCTTCAAGCATCGGTATTCTTAGTTTATTTTCATCGGGTATTTGTTGCCTTACTTCTTCTGGTAATCCACTTGTTTCTGAACCAAATAGTATATAATCACCTTCTTTAAACGAGATACCACCATAGAAATTATTTGTTTTAGTGGTGATGGCTAATACCCGTTTAGGTGTTTGTGTTTCAATGAAAGCTTCGTAACTCGCATGCTTTTTGATCGCGGCAAATTCGTGATAATCTAATCCTGCTCTTCGTAATTTTTTATCATCCAAATCAAAGCCTAATGGTTCAATAAGGTGTAGTCTAAAACCTGAATTTGCACATAAGCGGATGATATTTCCAGTATTGGGTGGAATTTGTGGTTGAAAAAGTACAACGTCTAACATGATAGGGCTCACAATATTGTCTAATATTGTAATTATATCAATCTTACCTGCTTAGCTGAAACTTATTTCAATTAAGCGGGTTATATATTGCAATAAAACTATTTAAGGAGTGATTTTTGACATCAAATAAAATTGAGCATGATTACAGTACTTTGGTTAAGTTTGCCGCCTTTTGTGCTACAGGTACGGCTCTTTTATTGGTTGTTATTAAGCTGTATGCATGGTTTATGACGGGTGCAAGTTCAATGCTGGCATCTTCTACCGACTCAATGTTAGACCTTTTTGCGTCAATTATGAATGTGGTTATTTTACGTTATGCCCTCGCTCCGGCTGACGACGAACATAAATTTGGTCATGGAAAAGCGGAAAGCTTGGCAGGGTTAGTACAATCTGCTTTTGTTTTGGGCTCAGCTTTATTACTTATTTTTCATGGTACGGGGCGAATGATTTCACCGCAAATTGTGGTTCATTCTGAAATTGGTATTTGGGTGACCGTCATTTCAATTATTATGACCTTGGGTCTTGTTTTGGTTCAGCGTATGGTGATAAATAAAACCAATTCAGTGGCGATTAGTGCAGATGCTTTGCATTATCAATCTGATTTATTGTTAAATTTAGGTGTATTGCTTGCTTTATTTTTAAGCCAAGGCATTTGGTTGAGGGCGGATGGATTTTTTACTATCGCCGTTGGTGTATATTTATTTTGGGGAGCAGGAAAAATTGTTTGGTTGAGTGTCCAGCACTTGATGGATCATGAAATTAGCGTAGCAGAGCAAGAACAGATAAAAAGCGTTGTTAATAATCACCCTAAAGCGCTAGGTTTACATGAGTTGCGTACAAGGCAGTCAGGGCAATTACGTTTTATTCAGTTTCACTTAGAGCTAGATGATAATTTATTGCTGTTTGAAGCTCATGCTATAGGTGAGGCCATAAAGCATGACATTGAACGATTATTACCACCTTGTGAAGTACTTATTCATCATGATCCGATGTCAGTTGCTGATGAGGAAAATGGTCAAAAATATGCTGAAAAGTCTGATCTCTGATATCGTTAACTTCAAAGAGCAACTCATGGCGAGCTCTTGAAATTTGTATCGGTTTTTTTGTACTTAGGTCTGAAGAGTGAGTATGAAGTTGAAGGCAAAAGTCATTTTGTTTTTGGTTGTCTACAATAGTATCGTCACCTGCTTGGATTATCACTAGTGGTGTGTCTATTTTTGTAATATCAGTAAAAATATTTGTTTCACTTTTAATCGCTTCCAAAAGCCAATGAATGGTCACGCCACCGAGTTGAATTTTACTATTTCGTTGATAAAGTTCTACAAATTGTTGATAGCGGATTTTTGAATGTGTGAGTGCATTTTTTTCAAAACAGGTAGGCTTATAATTACTTTGCCCAAGGAAATACCAAGGTTCTTTCGGAGACAGTAGATTATTGAACCAGTTACCTGTTTTAATGACCATTTTGGCTAATGTGTATGGAAGTGGACCTGAGCTTATTGCAATCATTGGTGAAAGCAATACTGCATTGTTTACCGTTTTAGGAAAACATTGCATCATGCGTGTTGCAATGGCACATCCGAGTGAATGCGCTAATAGGTACGGCAATTTATCACACTTCGGCATAACAATTGATTGAATAAATGTATGTAGGTCTTGTGCGTAAAAATCAAACGCTTCTACGTAACCTTTATGGGGATTTTGTTGTGCTCTTTGTGAGAAGCCTTGCCCACGATGATCAATAATAAAAACATTATATTTTTTACGAAATAGATCAAAAATAACTTCTTGGTATTTTAAATACCCTTCACATCGACCAGGAGATATTACGATGGTTGATGTGTGTTTTTCATCAAAAAAGTAGGCATATTCAATACGATGTTCGCCGACCCCATTAAAAGATTCAAACTTACCTGATTGCCAAAAACGTTCGATTTTTTGAAGATAATCTGTAGATTGTAAATTTGTTTCTTTTGTTAAAGACGAATCTGCGTTCATAGTTACTTCAGGTAAGACATTGATAATTAGATAGTAGCATTGTCTGTAAATAAAGGTAATTTTATCGTTACAGTTAAACCACCCGCCTTTGTGTTTTTAGCGTTTATGTTGCCGTTATGGATCGATATTGCTTGCTTTGCTATCGCTAGACCTAATCCAGTACCCCCTGTCTTTCGTTCACGAGCGTCAGATGTACGATAGAATGGCTTGAATAAAGCCTCTAGTGACTCTTCTGGAACTCCGGAGCCTTGATCGTTTATGGATATTGTTACTGTACTTTGAGCGCTAATGATATTTATCGATACTTCACTATTATCAGGGCTGTATTTTATCGCATTTAATATAATATTATTAATTGCACTCGCTAGGAGAGTTTCGTCGCCTAATACGAGGCAAGATGAAGGCATATTGGCAGATATAGTAATTAAGCGTGA
>Ga0209292_1004968_pt1 | contig 13788 bp, 10 predicted proteins | sample GOMGulsemesocosm_2_FD_184634 | JGI IMG/M metagenome (GOLD analysis project Ga0209292, IMG submission 184634) | Methane-oxidizing microbial communities from mesocosms in the Gulf of Mexico - GOM9C Gulf of Mexico (SPAdes) (version 2) | ecosystem: Environmental > Aquatic > Marine > Cold seeps... | reverse complement strand
ATTGGCAAAAAATGCGTAAAAAGATAAACCGACATTAGTGCCCTTTAGCGCAATTTTTTTATCACAAACCTCAATGATCTTATTTTGTAAACTCGTTCGCATTTGTTAAGTTCCTTTTAGTCTAATGAAAAAAGCCAATAAGCGTGACTTATTGGCTCTAGTGCTTAAAAACTATTCACCTTCGAAATAGAATTTTTCACGCTTATTATCGTAATTACCAATTTCATTCATGGTTTCAGCATTGTATAAACGGCCGTTAACCATGGTATGGGTTACTTTATCACTTAAACGAATGTTCTTAGTCACGTCACCATCAATAACAATAATATCAGCCAATTTACCGACCGTTAATGAGCCTAAGTCCTTGTCTAGACCTAATGAACGTGCAGGTGAAATTGTGGCGGTACGAATAGCTTGCAACGGCGTCATTCCACCTTGTGCCATCATCCACATTTCCCAGTGCATCGCTAAACCTTCGCGTTGACCATGACCACCGGCGTTAACTTCAACGCCTAAATCTTGCATTTCTTTCGCCACTTTCGCCACGTTTAAGTGGTTGTAATGATGATGTGGTGCTTTTGGGCGACGCATTGAGCGGGGATCTAAAAACTCGCTCGGTACATATTTACTCAAACGAGGATGTTCCCAAACATTGGTTGTATCATACCAATAATTTTCACCCGATATACCGCCATAGGCCACACCCATAGTAGGTGTGTAAGCCATGTCAGATTGCGACCATAACTGTTTAATATCATCATAAATTTTAGCAGTGGAGATGGAATGTTCTAATGTTGTATGCCCATCAACAAGCATGGTTAAATTATGTTGTAGCAGTGAGCCTCCTTCAGGTACTACCATCATTTCTAATTCACGTGCCGCTTGAATAAACTGCTGGCGTTGATTTCGACGTGGTTGATTATAGCTTTTAACACTAAAAGCCCCTGCTGACTTTAAACGTTCAACATGAAATTTTGCATCATCAAGACTATCAACATGTGATGTATAGCCAGGAATAGTCGCACCGTATAAAATTGTACCTGTTGAGAATAAGCGTGAAGCCACTATTTTGCCGGATTTTTGCATTTCGCTGGCAGCAAAAAACTCAGTTGTGTCATTAGACGGATCGTGAATTGTGGTGACCCCAAGTGATAAGCCTGCGTAGTTTTTCCAGTTTTGCTGAGGAATAATTTCACTACTACCCTGTGAGCCATGAGCATGGGCATCAATTAAGCCCGGCATGATCGTTTTACCGGTAATATCAATAATGGTGGCATCACTAGGGATTTGAACTTGTCCGCTAACACCAACCGCTTTGATCTTATTAGCTTCTACAAGTACAACGCCGTTTTCAATGACTTGCTCGCCTTCCATGGTAATAACTTTACCGCCAACAAAGGCAATACGACCCGATGGAATATCAACTTTTTGCTTGTAGCTTAAGTTAGTAACTTTCACCTTAGGACCGGCTTTGGTCTTTTCTTCAGCTTCTTCTTCGGTATTAGCTTCTGCTTCCTTACCGGTAATTTCAAACAGACCTTTTACTGAAGCTTGATATAAGTTTGCACCAAGGCTCCAATAAAGCTCATTAGATTTACCATTCCAGTTTATACCTTCACCCGCACGAACTGATAATTGCTCGACCGGCAAGTTCTTTGCTTTGGGTCCTATATCAATAACGTCGCCTCGTTCTACAAAAGGTGTAACAAAAACTTTGAAGCGCTCCGCAAACGCTAGTGAACTACCATCTGGAGATACACGGTATTCAGAAGCAAATTTACCTTGATATAATTTAGTATCATTTTGACCATCAAGATCGATGCGTGAAATATGCGGTGTTTTACCACTGCGAGTAATATAAATACGATCATTTTTCGCGCCAAAGTGCGGTTGTACGCCACTGTCGGTAATTAGCTTAGCATTACCACCTTTTGCAGAAACCGCATAAACACCTGGGTTTAATCCCCACGTTGGGTCAGTAATGTAACCACCACTGACTTTACGATAAACAACGGTTTTTCCATCTGGTGAGAAACTTGGCTCTACGTATTTACCCGGTTCACGCGTAATGGTTTTACCTTTACCACCGCGGCTAGAAACAACACGAACTTGTCCTAAGTTTTTATCATCCCAACTGACATAAACAATTTTCTTACCATCTCGTGAGAAGCTTGGGTTTAATTCAAACTGACTCTTTTGTTTGGTTAAACGCTTAGGTTTTCCATTTGGTAATGTTTTTGTATAAAGGTGTCCCATTGATTCGAAAACAACTTTTTTACCATTAGGTGATACTTTAACGTCGCGTAACATTTTGGTATCAAAGCTTTTTTGATCTAAGTCTTGAGCAAAGCGTACTGCCTTTTGGATTGTTTTCTCTGTTTTAACATGAAATTCAATCACTTTTGATTTTTTACTCTCAAGTGATAACTTATTAATTTTTCCTGCTGCCCAAAAAACTAAGCCATCACTGTCAGGTGTCCATGCCATTGTTGGGTATACACCATGTATAGCCCAAGTCTCTTGCATGTCACGATCTAACCCCTCATAAATCTTGGTTTGTTCGCCACTCTTAAGGTTGTACAAATATAAATTAGATTGAAAGTCATCCCGACTAATAAATGCTAAGGATTTACCATCAGGTGAAAGTGTCGGTCTAATTGCGCCACCTTTGCCAGAGACAACCACTTTAATTTCCCCTGTTTCAAGCTCAAGGCGTTTAATTTTATAAATACCCTTTTCTGAGTCTTTAGAGTAATGAAAAGTTTTGCCTGGCGTTGCATCTTGTGAGAAGTACACATATTTACCGTCATGTGAAAATGCTGGTTCACCTAAATCTTTCTGTTCATTCGGTCGCTTAGTTAACATCACGCCGTTGCCGCCTGACTTATGGTACATCCATACTTCACCGGCGCCTAAAGAGCGTGTACCTGTATAATGTTTACGGGCAACAAGGTAGTTACCATCAGGTGACCATGCGGGACTGTTTAATAAACGGAAGGTTTCAGTTGTTACCGCTTTAGCGTCACTGCCGTCTGCTTTCATTATCCATAAATTATCACCGCCGTCCTCATCAGAGGTGAATGCAATGTGCTTACCATCAGGGCTAAATCGCGGTTGCATTTGCCACGCAATGTCGGTCATTAAAGGTGTAGCTTCACCGCCAGAGGCTGGCATGGTATAAATATCACCGAGTAAATCAAATACGATAGTTTTACCATTGGGACTTAAGTCAACATTCATCCATGTGCCTGAACGAACATCGATATTTGCCGTGGTGAAGTTACCCTGAGGTTCATTAACCGACCATTTTGTCGATGCTTCTTTAGTAGTCGCCTCAGCAGGCTTTACAGTAGATTGTGCAAAAGCCGTTGGCAAAGCCAACATAACACTCAAGGCTACACTTGAGAGTATGATTTTTCTTGATGACATGAATAAGAGCCTTATAAGCGGGTATTGGTTGTACCAATCCGTATCAGAAAGTTGTTACTTCTTTATATGGAATGGAATTATAATAATTACCTGTACTAAATCACAAACACAGGAAAAATGTAAGGGGATTACGTTGACTGGATACAATTGTGAGATACATTGCAGAGTTAAGAAAGCCACGAACTGTATGGCTTTGCTGACAGTTAGCAGCTCTAAATCATTACCTATGTAAAGTTATTGTTAACATAATAAACAAGTGGCTTCATTCAGTAATAGTTTTAGCGCATACTTATACCGTTTAAGTTAGTTATAGCGTCGCTTGCCAATAACCGACATCTAACCAACGGTCAAATTTAAGACCAACTTCTGTAAAGTGTGCAACTTTCTCCATAGAAAACTTCTCATGCAAAGCAACACTGGCATCATTAGGTAAGGTGATACCACCGATAACGGTGTGAATACCTTTATTTCTTAAGGCATTAAACAAGCTTTGATAGAGCTCAGTACCTAATCCTTTACCGCCATGATCCTTTGATAAATACGCGGTAACTTCAACAGAAAAGCGATAAGAAAAACGTTCGCGCCACCTAGCTGCATAGGCATAGCCAACAACCTGACAGGTTTTGTCTTCAATAACAAACCAAGGTAAATCACTACCTTGCACGGCTTCGATACGGGTTAACATATCTGCCGGTGTTATGGTTTGCTCTTCAAAGGTTATGACAGTATCACTAATATAATAATTATATATATCACAAATTGCTTTGGCATCTTCTGCTCGTACTACTCGGATCATTTACACTGCTCTTAAATTAAGAATTTGTTAGTCACTGTTATGACGTATCACTGATATTTTCCATTTTCTATTTCTAGTACTTAAAATACCGTATTATCAATAACACTTTTTTGGCCGCTATCTTGGTGAATACCTAAGTAATATGTCATGCCTTTGCGCATCATCGCCTTGCCATCAGGCGCTCGGCTATCACCATTTGAGTAAGGTAGGTGCTGATAGCCGATATCATCAGTTAAAAAAGCGAGGTCTTGCTCTAAGTCATTTTTTCTTGCCTTCGGCTTATGCACGTTAGTCCACGCAGCAAAGTAGTCACGGGGAAACTGCTCATAATTAAATTCATTGTCTTGAGCATTTCCCTTAAGTGGCAGAGCTAATGAACATATCAATAAGCCTGGTAAGTACAACTTCATAAAGGATCCTTTTTATTAGTACTAGTTGTGCACATAACGCGAATAGACACTATGGCTTGTTATCTTGGTCAAGCTTATACATCAGTGCGCCTGTTTATTAATTTCATCATTAAGGCGCTTTAATTCCGACTTACATGTTGCGTTATCTTGACTAGAGCCTTTAGTGCAAGGTGTGGATGAATCGCCACCCAAATCTCGTTGCACGCTATAATAGACACATGATGACAGTAAAAGTGTACAAACTAGCGCAGTTATAATTTTCATAATATTCCCTTAAAAAGTAACATAAATATTACGGCCTTGGCCGATTCTTTTACTTGCTAACAAGCTATCATTATTGGCAATTGATAAATAGATTACGCGGTCATAATACACAAAGGAAGTAATTTGAGTAATACCATTCTCATTAAGTTTATGATCTTGTTGGCATAGAAAATAAGTCAGAACAAGGTACTTGATTGAGCAATAGCTGGCTATTGGGATTGAGAGTAACGCAATCATGCATTATTTTAACCAGCACAAGTGGGCAATAATTTATTTGCAGGCAAAAAAAATCAGTTTGTCTCATCGATAAGAAACAAACTGACCTTTATTAAGTTTTCTGTAATGGCTTTTTTGAATTCACTTATTGGCAATAAATCACTTTTAAGCGTTCAATTAACGGTAACTCTGCTTCAACAAGTGCACCTAACATCAACCAATCAACAAGTAATTTATTCAAATCAATTTCATTACCCGAAAGCATTTGTTCCTGCATTAATTGCACTTGAACTTTCATACGTTGCTCTGCTAAGTTGCTAGGAGATTCACTTTGACCCAATATTTCAATGGCTAGAGTTTTATCCGAACGATGGCTACCTTGAACCTGTTTTGTTAACTTAACATGCTCTACTAGGCGCTTTTGCCAAAAACTGGTCATGTTATTGAAATCAGTTGAAGCTTGCAGTGTTTCACTATTTTGATTGTTTTTCGCCTGTAATGACATTAAATCAAATAGGTTCAACCAACTTTGTTTTTGCTTAACTTGTTCATTACTTTTGATTAAATCACTAATTTTTTTAATGATTTTTTCAATACGAAAAGCCACTGCTTTGATAACTGGCTTAGTGCCAATAACTTCATTGAGTAATGATTGGGCTTGTTGCTCAATCGCTTGCAATGATTGCTTATCATCGGTATTTGTTAGCGTGTTAAGAGATTCTTCGATGATTAGCACTTGCGCAATAAATATTTCTTGCTGATTTGATAATGCGGATTGTTGTTCAGATTTTAGCTGTTGTCTTTTATCAAATAATTGGTCGTTAACTTGGCGGAATTTTTGCCATAACTGATTTTCTTGATGATTTCCGGCAAAACCTACTTCACGCCATGTTTGCTGTAGTTGCTTCGCTGATTCAATTGCGGCTAAAACGTCATCACTTGCAAGTAAGGTTTCCGCTTTAGTGATCAATGTTTGTTTTTCTACGGTGTTACTTAAATGAAAAGCACCGATTGCACTTTTGATCGGTGCTATAGCATTTTTAAATTGATGCTGTAATTTTTTATATTGATTACGGTCGACTTCTCCAGTGTTATTCCATTGCTGTTGTAAGTTATTAAGTTGCCCGTCAAGTTTTTTATAGTCTAGTGCTTTATTTTCTTGTGCATCAACTTTTTCATCAATCAGGCTAGAGGCAAGTAAATCTACTTTAGCAATTATTTTCTGACGCTGCTCTAGATGTTGCTCACGTATTTTATCTTGCTCTGCGTAGAATAAACGACACGGTGCAAAAGCTTGTTCACACAGGTGATTAAACTGTTCATTTAGTTGCTTATCAACATCTTCATCAGCATGACCTAGCGAATTCCATGTACCACGGTATTGTTTAACTTTTGTCGCTTGTTCATTAGGGTTATCTAAAGGTGTGTCTACTAACACTTGAATCGCAACCAATAACTCTTGCTTACGCGGAGTAGCGATATAGTGCTCCCAATCGCTCAATTCAACCATTTTTTCACTCACTTGGTCAAAGTCACGTTGCAATTGTTGCTGTTGTTGCACACTGAGTTGGTGAATATTTTCTTTTACGCCTTTAAATAAGCCAAAACACACTTTGTATTTACCATTGTTGAGTAAACGTTTGATGTCTTGAAGTTTTTTCTTATGTTGGAAGAAGATTTCTTTTTGCTGACTCTGTAATGACCTTAATCCATTTTGCCAAACATTTACGATTTCTTTTTGCGCTTGTACAATCGACTCAGGCAAAATACCGGCTGTTTTCTTTTCAATAATGCGCCAAGATTTTAGCCAGTCGTTATATGTCTCTTGTCGTACATTTAATTCATCTAATGTCTTAGGCAAAGTCAGTTGTGATATTTTAGAGATTAAGTTGGTTGCTTGGCTAACTGATTCTGCAATCTCTGGTATCTCACCTAAACGTTTAGTTAATTGATTAACTTGGCTGATGAATACATTTTGTTCATCTTTATTAAGTACTGAGGTTGTAATGTCTGTTGTTAATTGAGCAAGCAAGGCGTTAAAAAGCGCTTCATCAACTTGATCACTTGAAAAGACAGCTGTCGTTATGGATTGGCTAATGTGATTAAGCTGCCCTGTAAACGCTTTTTTATCTTGCTGCTTATCGTGCGCTAATTTATCAGCGATAATTTGCTGTTGATAATTTTCAGCTTTAGCAATGAATAGTTTTTCTAATTGGCTAATGATGGTTTGATACTTATCGTTAAAAACCAATAACTCGTCCACTGAAAAAACAGTCAATTCTGGTTCAAGTGCTTGCCATTCATTAATTAAAAGTGATTTACGTTTTTTATATACCCCATAATCACTGACATCTTTTAGTGCTTGCAGTTTTGATAAAGTCAGCTGTATTTTTTTGGTTAACTTTTGTGGTTTTTCAATAGCGGCTTGTATTGCCAAAAGTTTATCGTTGATTCGTTGCGCTAAGTCTTGATTACAAGCCTTTTTACTCAACTTTTCTAGAACCTTAGCATCGTCAACTTGGTTAAGTAAGTAGCTTTGAAACTCAGGACATTGTTTTTGACTAAAACAATGCGTTAATAAATGCATTGTCGTTTTGCGTGTACTGATTTGCTGGTAAAGCAAAATCATAATGTCGCTTTCTTCTTCATGAGCTAACCAAGCCTCTAATAAAGCGGTTCCTAATAATGGTGCTGTTGCTTGTTGAGCCAATAGCGCTTTCTTTTGCTCAGTACTGATCACTACATTGTGACTTGTCGCTAAAATATCATGTACCTGTTTGGCCGCAAACGCTTTTACTTTATCTTGGTTATTTGTTTTACTCTCTTCAAGATAACAGTCAATAGTTCCTATTTTAATTAGCGCTGCACGGCGAACTAAATCACTGACATCATTCTTAATAAGATCAGTTAAGATAAGCAATTGCTCATCGTTATCAGCAGATAACTCTTCATGAATAGCGGTAATACGCACAGTCGCATCTTTATGATGCCAGTTAGTTTTAGTTTTAAAAAATTTGGAGAAAATCATGGTTTATTTAATTCTTTCAGTTGGAGAATAACGACAGCAATGTTAAAGTTCATTGTTACTGAAATAAGCGATATCTGCTTGTGTTGGCTTACTGCACTTTTTAACTTCTTCTTCAGGCTTATAGCTAGAGAATTCAGCTTTTAATTGGCGTTTGTTTTTTTCAACTACATGACCATCAGGACCAATGGTAAGCATCTCATCATTATCTAAGTGCCTAGCTTGATACGCCATACTTAATTGTAAGGCTGTCGCCCGCTGTGCTTTATCAACAACCGTGCCTTCAGGCCACTTGCCTGTTTCGGCGGCACACTTTAAGCGTAAATACATGTCATTTGACATAGCGTCTATGGTTTTAATTAAATCCATTAGAATCCCGAGGTGTTGTAGTATGAAAGTAAGTTTTTAGTTCTTTAAAATAACTATCTTGCTTTTCGCTTAGTAAATAGCAACATGGCGCGAATAATTATATACATTACAAAGCCAATAATGGCGCTGACCATGGCTGTGTTATGTTGCCAACTGCCAGGGATAACATTATCCCAAAACATAAATAGAAAACCACCACAAAAGAACAACATGGCAATAAAAGAGTAATTCATCAGGCGTTGAGTTTTATTGATTAAACCCACTCGGTTGAGGCTGGCGAGTTTATCGGAATCGAGCTCAGATAAATCAAGGTTACAGTGATTACAGGTTTGTGCTTTATCAGAAATTTTTTTGCTACAACCTGGACAATTAATAACGGCCATTTAGTTACTCATCTATTGATAGTCAGTACGGTGAAACAAGTACTTTTTCTCTACCTTTAGAAAGAATGAAAGTAAAGTAACTTGCTTTATTTTCGCTTAGTATACCTGACCTATTTCGCTATTTCACTAGGCAGTGACAGTGAAATAGCGAAGTTTTATCTATTATGAGTTAAGAGAGCCTTCAATTGCTTTAGTCGGCATTTTGATAGCGAATAATATCGCATAAACGACAGGAATAACGCCTAAGGTAAATACCGTTGATAACAATAGACCACCTATAATAGCAATAGTCATAGGCTGCCAAAACTCTCCACCACTTATATATAAAGGTATTAAGCCAAATATTGTGGTCGCGGTAGTTAGAACTATGGGCCTAAGCCTTTGTTGTGCGGCATTGATAATTGCAAAACAAGGTTCGTCTGGATTTGCATTAAGTTCTATTTGAATGCGCTCTAACAATACAATGGCATTATTAATAACGATTCCCGCCAAGGAAATAATACCTAACAATGTCATGAAGCCAATAAAAGATTGCCCCACTAACAAGCCGCTGGTAACACCAATAAGCCCTAATGGAATAGTTAGCAATATAATGACCGCCTTTCGTACTGAGTTGAACTGCGCGATAAGTAATAACAGAATAATAAAGGCAGCAATGGGTAACTTTTCACCTATCGATTTATTCGCTCTACCAGAGGTTTCAAATTCACCGCCCAGTTCATAGGTATAGGAAATAGGCCAAGTTTTTTGCTGCTCTTCCAACCAAGGTATCATCTCTTTAAAAGCCTGATTAGCGTTAATGCTATTATCTATTTGTCCACCGATGGTAATGGTTTTTAAGCGATCTCGACGTAGTATTTTAGCTGATTGCCAGACGACTTTTATGTCAGCTACTTGTGTTAAAGGTACTGAGCTGCCACTTGACTGAGAATACACAGCTAGTGCTTGTAACTTACCAATATCTTGACGGTCGCCTTCTTGAGAGCGCATGGTAATAGGAATAACAATATCCCCTTCCCTATATTGACTTAACTCTACACCTGAAAGGCCTGTTTGTAGCGACATAGCAATATCTTTACTGGTAACCCCCGCACGTCGAGCACGACTTTGATTGATATTAACCTGCAATTTTTTAATTGGCATGCCCCAATTATCACTAATCGCTTTTACACCATTAATTTTGGCCATACGTTGCTTAACTTGCTCGACAATAGTAAATAACTGCTGCGCTTGCGAGCCATTGATACGTATTTCAACCGGATTCTCAATTGGAGAGCCATTTTCTATTTTACGAAGTTTCACCAATAAATCAGGGAAGTTTTCCACACTAAAGCGCTCGAGCTTATTCATAGTGTCGTTAATTAATGCTTTGTCCGTTACATTGATAATCATTAAGGCATAATTACTACTGTTAGGCTTAGGGTTGTGCGTTAATAAAAATCGTGGTCCGCCGTTCCCTATATAAGTAACCCAGTTAGTCACACCGGTATCATTCATTGATTTTGCTTTAAGTTCATCGTCTATGTACGACTCTATTTGCTTAGTGACCCCTTCAGTAGCCGCTAATGTAGTACCTATGGGTAATTCCAATTCCATTTTGAAAAAAGCACGGTCTGAGGGAGGAAAAAATAGTTTAGGGATAAATGAAAGTCCCCAAACCGCAAGAATGAACAATGCAAAAGTCACTAGTAAGGTTAACCAACGAAAACGCAGTAGGTTAAGTAATAAAGTACGATAACCGACAAATAATTTACTATCAAAAAGTTGTGTGGTCTTTTTCACTTTCATAAAGTTTACACATAACATTGGGATCACTGTCATTGATAAAACCCATGAACATAATAAGGTAATACTGACCACTTTAAACAATGACGCTGTGTATTCCCCTGTCGCTGACTCAGCGAGAAATATAGGTAAAAATGCCGCAGCAGTGGTCAGTGATGAAGTCAATAAAGGTATTTTTAGTTCATTGGCTGAATCAACAGCAGCATCAATGGCTTTTTTACCTTTTTCCATCGAGACCATAATACTTTCGGACATGACAATACCGTTATCAACCAACATGCCCAGCGAGATAATTAACGCGGCTAATGAAATCTGGTCTATGCCAATGTTAAATAATGACATAATAAGAATACTAAATATCATGCTAGATGGGATAAGTACGGCAACAATAAGACCTGTCCTAAAACCTAAACTGAGTAGCATGACTAAGGTAACAATAATAACCGCTTGAATTAAACTACTCGAAAAATCGTCTACTTTCTTTTCTACATCAAAAGGTAAAAATGACACTGTTTCGAAAGTCACTCCAATAGGATAATCTTTATTGAATTGGGCAATAAGTTCGTTGACTTGTTGACCCAACAAAATGTTATTACCCCCTTGGCGCATGGCTACTGCTATAGATAATGCTCGCTCTCCAGAAAGGCTAACTTTGCTTTTCACTGGGTCAACATAACTGCGTTTAACGGTAACCAAATCACTTAAATAAAGTAAACGGTCACTGCCAGGCATTTGGATAATCGTTTTTTTTATTTCATCAATATTCTCAAAGTTACCACTTGGCTCTAGCGAAATTTGCTCATCTCCTAAGATGATGCTGCCACCAGAAATAACAATGTTTCGACTGGATAACTGTTCACTTAATTGGCTAGGAGAAATACCTAAATTGGCTAAATGAGCATTATCGTACTCTAGAAAAATATGCTCTTGTTGCTCACCAAATACGTTTACTTTAGCCGCTTCGCTCAGTCTAAGTAAGGTGTCTTTGGCCTGATCTGCAATGGTTTTCAACTCGCGATAATCATAACCTTCTGCTGTTAAAGCAATAACAATACCAAATACATCACCAAACTCATCATTAACAACTGATGGGGAACTCTCTGGTGGTAGGTCTATTTGAGCTGCATCAATTTTACGACGTAAGTTATCCCAAATAGGACGTAAATTACGGTAACTTTCCTTAATATTGACACTAATGATTGAGATACCGGTACGTGATTCACTTTTAACAAAATCTAATTCAGGTAACTCTTGAATAACGCGCTCTAATTTATCCGTTATCAGCATCTCTACTCGCTCAGGGCTAGCACCTGGAAACTGGGTTATAACTTGTGCGGTACGGATAATAAAACCGGGATCATAATCTTTAGGCATATTTTTATAAGCATTAATGCCAAAGAAAATAATCACTAACAACAACATAAATGTCGTTCTATTATTTGTGATCGCCATTCGTGTGATATTCATAGAGTCTGCTTGCCTTTATTTCTGTTCTAAAGTGATTAGCTAATGTATACCCGTTACCCCTCAAAGTGCTCGATTTCAGTGGGAATTTAAATGGCTTTAGGCAAGGAGAAGAACGTAAACATAGTCACTCTATATTTTTGTTCTTTAACGCCCCAAAAAGTCATTTAAAACCCATCGCAGAAGTGCTTGAGCAACATCATTTCATCGTTATATCAATTTTAATGGCGCTACATGGATGTAGCTTATAAGAGAATGCAGGAGCATATTCTCCTGAATAACCATGGCTACATCGATATGCCTTGAATTGAAATTGCTCAAACACTCTGAAACATGCATCTTGAATGGTAACGGGTATAAGTGTCAGACTAACTGGCGTTAATAAACTTAACCAATGTGCCTGAAGTTACTTTGCTCATACCTGCGCTGACAACGTGGTCACCGGACTGTAGACTAGACGTTGAGTCAGACTTTGATCCAGAGAAGACCTCAATACCTTGCGCCGTGATATTGCCAATAACCACTGGCTTTCTTGATATTCGTCCAACACCAACGTCATGCTTGTTAACAACAAAAACATAGTTTCCTTGACTATCTTTCAATACGGTGTGACTGGGTAAATAAAAGCTAGGTTGAACTTCGCCCTCATGGTTAGGCAATGCAACTTGAGCTCTTACCGAGGCAGTCATACCGGGTAAAATAACGTAACCCGCTAATGCTTCCATGGTAAAGATAACTTCATAGGTTTTACTGTGCTCATCCGCCAACGTGGAAACTTCACTAAACTGCAGTGGGAACTTGTGGTTTTTAATGGAATTAAAGCTGGCATTGACTTCACCTTGGGCAGAATTTTTTTGCAAATGAATCATGATGTTTTCAGGGATATTGACGATCAGTTGAATTTGACTTAAGTCGTGTAATCTAACGATGGGCTCTTTAGCATTAATTTCTTGGTGATTCTTGCTATATACTTTTGCAATAATGCCATCGAAAGAAGCTCTTAGCGTACTGTAATTTAGGTTATTGTTAGCACCGGCTAATTGCGCTTTAGCTGATTCGGCACTGGTTCGTATTTGGTCAAATTCAGACGCTGAAATATAACTTGTTTTAACCAGTTCTTTAGCGCGAGATAAATCAGCCATTGCTTTGTCATAGTGCGCTTGTGCTTCTGCTAGGTAAATAATTAAGTCGGTATCATCAAGTTTTGCGATCACATCACCTTTTTTTACTTTATCGCCCTGTTTAACCAAAAAGTGAGTTAATTCACCAGAGATTTTAAACGATAAGTCTGCTCGCTTTACCGCATCAACGACTGCGGTAAACTCTAACGCTTGATTTACATCAACGGTGTGTACAACCAAGGTTCTAATAGGTCTTAATTGCGGTTTTGATTCGATTTTTATAGGCTTATCACAGGCAATTAACAAGCTTATAGACATTGACGTTACGAATAAATATTTTACAACTTGGTTAAATTTCATTGCGGATAAACTCCCTGCTTTCTTGTTTGTTTTATCTGAGGTGTACTTATATTTAAAGATATAATCGACTTAACGCTATAAATCGCCGTGCTTATCAGTACGTATTTCAACAAGGCGGTCAACAAATTTTTCTGCCCACATATCTAATAATGCTTTTACCACCGTC
>Ga0209292_1004966_pt1 | contig 13795 bp, 13 predicted proteins | sample GOMGulsemesocosm_2_FD_184634 | JGI IMG/M metagenome (GOLD analysis project Ga0209292, IMG submission 184634) | Methane-oxidizing microbial communities from mesocosms in the Gulf of Mexico - GOM9C Gulf of Mexico (SPAdes) (version 2) | ecosystem: Environmental > Aquatic > Marine > Cold seeps... | reverse complement strand
ACACCATCACCAATACCATTGTCGTAGCGACTACCGCAAAACCAACTTCTCGCGTACCTTTATAAGCAGCGAGCAGTGGCTTCTCACCTTGCTCAATGTGATGGAAAATATTCTCGATCACGACAATGGCATCATCCACAACCAGACCAATCGATAGTATAAGAGCCATTAAGGTAATTAAGTTAATTGAAAAACCAAAATAATACGCAGCAATAAATGACGAGATTAACGATACAGGTACCGTAACCGCGGGGATCAAGGTCGCACGCGCCTGACCAATAAAGATATATAAGACGAGTACAACTAAACTACCCGTGATGAATAGCGTGCTGTACACTTCCGAAATAGAGCGGTCAATAAACACCGTTGAATCGTAATCAACCGCTAAACTCATGCCTTCCGGTAAGAAGCTTTGCATCTTATCAACTTCTGCATGCACTGCATTCGCAACATCGAGTGGGTTCGCATCCGATTGCGCGACAATGCCTAAACTAAGATTAACGATACCATTACTTTTAAATGACGAGCTTTCATTCTGAGCCCCGACATAGACTTGTGCCACATCGCGTAAATAAACAGGTGAACCGTCACTTGCAGTCCGTACAACAAGATATTCAAAGTCTTGTGGTTGAGCATATAATCGCGCCGTACGCACTGACATTACCGTGGTATCATTACGTACTTCACCACCTGGGCTTTCGACATTCTCAGTTTTCAATGCAGTGACGATATCACTGGTTGTTACCGCTCGGCCGGCCATTAAATCAGGGAACAATTTAACGTACATAACCTGATATAAACCACCCGACAAACCGACCGAACTCACACCCGATATCAAGCTAAAACGATCTTCTAATACCCGCTGAGCGTAATCAGTCAGCTGCGTTCTATCCATTTCCGTTGAGTTTAAATTGATATAAACCGAGGGTTCACCATTGCCATTATCTTTCGATACGATGGGATCATCCGCTTCATTCGGCAGACTGCGCTGCGCTTTCGCAACCGCATCACGAATATCACTGACACCTTCTGTTAAGTTCCACCCCAAATCAAAGGTAACAGTAATTCTCGACATACCATTACGGGTTACCGAACTCACGTCATCGATACCACTAATACCGGTAATTTGATCTTCGATGACAGACGTGACCTGACTTTCCATAATGGATGCAGCAGCACCTTCATAACGCGTCATTACGCTCACAACAGGGCTTTCAACATCCGGCATTTCACGTACCGCAAGTTTACTAAACGACACAGTACCAAAAACACAAAGCAATAAGCTTAATACAATAGCAACGACCGGTCGTTTAACTGACGTATCAGACAACCACATTAGTTAACCTCCTGTTGGCCAGTCAAATCATTTACTTTCAGGCCATTGCGCATATTAACTAAGCCTTGAACAACGATACGATCACCAATTTCTAAACCACTTTCAATCAGAACTTGATCAACAATACGTGCACCTAACGATACTTGGGTACGCGTCACTCGCGCATCTTCACCAACCACATACACAAAACGTTTAGTACCCGAATACTCCAGTGCTTGTACAGGAATGATAGGTTCGTTAATCGCAGGGAAAGCCACACTTGATGACATCATCATGCCTGGTTTAAGACGATTATCCTTATTCTCAAAATTAACCCGAACACGTAAGTTTAATGTTTCTGCATTAATCCGTGAATCGATAGCAACCACTTCACCTTTAAAGCTGCTACCAGACCATGCTCGACTTGTTGCGGTAACAACCATGCCTGTTGATAATTGTGATAAATAACGCTCAGGCACAGCAAGATCCAGTTGCATCGTCGATAAGTCATCCAGTGTTAATAATTCAGTGCCTACCGACACCATTTTTCCTCGGCTAAAATCTAGCAAGCCGACTGTACCCGCAAAAGGGGCTGTTAAATAATGATCATTCACATTCGCTTGTGCAGCAGATAAACGCGCTTCCGCAATATCCACTAATGCCGTTTGTGCGTACACCTCGGTTTGCGTGATCGCATTACTTTTTACCAGCGTCGAATATTCATTAAGCTTGCGTTGTTCGTCGATGAAATAAGCATTTGCTTCCATCAATGCAGCTTGCGCTTTACTGTCATCGAGTTGCACTAATAGCTGCCCTGCTTTCACAGTTTGATTGGCTCGAATCTTAATACTGTCGACTTTACCTGCCACTTCAGGTGCCACGCTAACAAATTGATCTGACTGTAATTTACCAATCAATGAAATAGATTGTGAAACTTCGTGGTATTGCACGGTATCCGTATATACAGAAACTACACGTTCAGCACCTTTTCCAGCATTGCCACCTTTGGCATGAACGGGAGCCGTATAGCTAGCGAAGCTAAAAATAAGAGCGCTAATTATCGTAAGGGAAGTACGTTTATACATTATATCTCTTCTATAAAAATGAGCGTGGCAGCTTTCATCGATGAATAGCGCGTCTAAAATTTTGATATCGTATAATACCGTAAAATAGGCAGGAAAATATGGAGAAAATGAGGAGATTGGGTCAGCGAGTGTAAATTTTGTCAGGATTTAAAAATACATCTGTCGGTATTGATTAATTTCAGCGATACCGACCAGTTGTCCTTACTTCTTAACTGTATTCACGAAAATTATCATATCAGGCACTTTATTATTCAGCTCACACGAATACTGTTTTCACATTTAAGGTATAGAAAAATAAAAATAATAACCTACAATCACATCCACAAATAGACATTAAAACCAGAAAAGATACCTAGAGCAGATTTAGACACCAAAACAATACACATTTAAAGTTAAAGAAACTGCAAGTTATTGATATTTAAAAATGTACTCATAATTAAAAATCAGCAGTACATCCAGTTACAACAACCCCAAAATAAAACACAACATACTGACATATATCCAAAGCGCCGAATTATCAACCCGCAAATCATCAAATAACATGACAATAAACTACGGTTTACATAAATAACACGACAATATGGTCATGTTTATAGTTTTATTTTTCCCTATGCGTTTATATGTCGCCATGTATTACGCATAACTTGTTTCGAAACATAAAATAAAAAGACAATACGTTGTCTTTTTAAATATTTGGTAAAACCGGGATAGCTATACTTATGCATAAGATTATTTCAACACAGCAGTGCCAGTTAGTCGATGAATGGAATGAGTTTTTATCTACTAATTTTAGCTTATTCAGTGCTACGAAATTGACCGATAAATTTCAGTGCACAGCTGATCTCGTTCATTATGATACAGGCGTTAAATTTACAAAAGTTACAGCGTCTCCAAGAATAATGACCACTATTAAAAGTTCTTCTAACGCGTACTTTTTTCTTATTTTGTCAAAAGGGCCAATTAAATGGATAAATGGCAGTAGATGGGGTGAATTAAAACAGGGAGGAATGGTTGTCTTCGACCTCAGCAAAACAGTTCGGTATGAGTTACGTCAGCATTGCGATGTAACAACATTATTACTACCTTACGACCACTATATAGATGATGCAACAGTTGAAAGTATTAGACATCATTGCTCACCTTTATTTAACGATGCTATTTATGAAATTCTTCAAGGGATGACGAGTAGTGACGACAATCTTTACCAAAAAATAATGGCTGTATCCAGCTTATTACCGCTAATAATCTGTAGCAGAAAAAACGAGAAAAAAGCAGATAAGATCTTTGATCTAGCAAGAAAATATATCAGGGAAAATGCGCATGATTCCTCATTTAATTTGCATAAGCTAGCCGCAAAATTGTACATGACGGAGAGAGCCATTCAGCGCCTATTAGTTGCTAATGGGACGACTTACTCTCAATTAATTAAGGTTGCTAGAATTAGCTTACTTACAAGCAAGTTGAAAAAAAGTACAACAAAAACAATTTCTCAAATGTGCTACGAGAGTGGCTTTAACTCATATGCAAATGCGTACATGCAATTTAAATCAGTTCACGGACAGACAATAGGTGAACTTAAATTACAGCTTAAGTTACCGCAGTAAGTACATTATTCAACTGCAAAATTCTGTCACTCTGAGATTAAAAGTTTAAAGGACTGTTGTTATGAATAAATGGCTATTGCTAATAATGTTATCGCCAGCTGTGGTAGCTAGTGAACTTAGTTTTGAAAATCATATAAGCATTATAGGAACGGCTGTAAGTTCTGCTTGCTCTGTAACAATAGAAAGTGGGTCATCTCAAAATGGCATAGTTGATTTTGGTATTTATGATAAATCAGCACAAATAGGGACTGTAAACGAGTATTTCTCATTAAATATCCGCGAAAGCGGCTCAAATAGTAATGGGTGTAGTGCTTTTAAAGCAGGAAATAATCTAGTTACTGTCTCATTTGGTGATAGTGGCAATAATCAGTTGGATGATGAAGGTGTTATAACTCATGGTGCTGGTGATGGTGTACGTATTGAAATTGTTGCTACAGATAAAAATGAAGCTAGTAGCTTAAAACCGATAACTATAAATAATAACCATATTCAATACAAACAAGCATTTGCATTGAACGGAAAGTTTAATTATATGGCGACTGCAAAACACCTAGATTCAGCCTCTGTAGGTGATTATTACGGTTCACTTTCTGTTGTTTTTACTTATAAGTAATAAGGCATATGAATATGATGAAATTATGCCCGTTAGCTATGTTTGTTTGTGGCGTATTAATAAGTGGAACACAGGTAAACAAAATTTCTGCACAAGAATTAGATTTAAGTTTTCTTCAAGGTGGGAATCAATTAAATACCAAAGCATGGGCACAGTTTAATAACAAATATGTACCAGGTCATTATCTTACTGATATTAGCGTCAATGATAAAAACCAAGATAAACATGTATTGGATATTTTACCACAAGACAGTAATGCATTATGTTTGAATCAAGGCTGGCTTGAAGCAGCAGGGGTAATGATAAAACCTGAATTTTATCAATCAGTTTTTAATGTAAAGCGTCAATGCTATGTGTTAAGTAATGAACCAAATACAAAAGTTGAATTCGATTTTTCGACACAAAGTTTGGCATTTTCGATCCCACAAGCAGGATTAAAAAAGAAAGCTGAAGAACATTATGATTGGGATTATGGAACCTCTGCATTACGGTTGAATTATAACTTCAATGGCAGTGTTAATGAGAACAGTACAGATATTTATGCATCATCGGGGGCAACGGTAAATGTTGGTGAGTGGATTGTTAATTCATCGATGAGTGTAACACCAGAAAAATCAGAAATGAATATTGCATCTGCAACACATGCAGTAAGAATGCTTAAATCAGATTTAACTGTAGGTAAAACTTACGGTGGTAGTGCATTAACTGGTGGTGCAAGTATGTTGGGTATCAGTCTAAGCAGTAACAGTGCAATGGCACCTAATGATATTGGTTACACGCCTATTTTTACAGGCATAGCAAAAACAAATGCGAGAGTATCGTTGACACAAAATGGAAGTACGGTTTATTCCGAGATGGTGCCTCCAGGACCATTTGTGATTGATGATGTAAACCTTTTAAACAGTGGAGATGTCACCATGACGGTGACAGAAGTTAATGGTAGCAAGACAACAAAGTTGTTTCCACTTACTGTTGTGGCAAACATGCTGAGTCCGGGTGATTACACTTATGATTTTCATGTTGGCGTTCGAGATGATGGCCACCAAGATAAGTCAATGCACGGATTATTTTCAGCTATTTCGTTAGGCTATGGTTTTGATGGTTTTACGCTTGGTTCAAGCTTGTTGATACATCAAGATTACTTTAGTGGTGGTATTGAAGGTATTGGGGGGTTAGGTAACTTCGGAACACTGTCTGCAAAAACAGTCTATATGTTTGCTAAATATAATAAACAATCTCGTAGCGCTAGCAAATATTCATTCACTTATGCAAAGACATTTAATGAATTAACAAATATTCAAATTACGGACACACAATACACAAATGAAAACTATATTGAATTTTCATCATTCAACCCTTGGGAGTTTACGTCTGATAGTCGTTTAAAACAAAAAAATCAATATACCTTCAGTGTTGGTCAGCGTCTGAATAGTCGTTATAGCGTGAGTATTTCTGGATGGCAAAGGACATATTGGCAACAGTATGGTCGTCAATTAGGAGCGAGTATATCGATATCCGCTTCATTTGACCGATTTAGTCTAAGTCTGGCGAACTCTTATTCTAAAGCAGAAAGAAATAGTGATTCATATAATGTATCTGCATCCATCTCTGTGCCATTTGAAATATCAGGTAAACATATCAGTTCTTATGCAACGGTTAATTCTGGATTGGATGGTACAAGTAGTTTAACGACAGGTATCTCGTCGTCACTAACAGACAATATAGATTATTCAGTCAGTGCAGGCTGGACTCATCCCGATGGTGAACCATCATACTCATTAATGTCTTCCTATCAAGGCAATAAAGTTCTTGGGAATATAACAGTGTCTAAATATGGCCGTAATACAACGGGGTCGGCTTCTATAGGTGGGTCAGTCATAATTTTGCCTGAGCAAAGAGATATTATCTTTAGCAGAAATACAACAGGAACGATTGCAATTGCAAATATTAAAGATACCGCAGGAGTTAAGTTCTCTCAATCACCATATGTTACGAACAGTAAGGGGAATGCTGTTATACCGGTAAGCAGCTATAGCAATAACCAGGTAACGCTTGATGGCGCTACACTACCATTAGATACAGAATTAATGTCAACAAATAAAACGATTGTACCAACTGATGGTGCTGTGGTGTACATGCCATTTCAATCGATCAAAATTAAACGTTATCTTTTACAGATTACAGACAAACAAGGGCTCTTTGTTAAAAATGGACAATGGGCAGAGACTGAAACCGGAATTCCATTAGGTTTTATTACTCAAAATGGTGTGTTGTTTATTAGCAGTATCGACAAGCCAACATCTATCAACATTGGGACGTGTGTTATTTCGGGGAAAAACCTAGAAGACACAAATAAACTACAAGAGGTTACGTGTGAAAATTAAATTTATATTATTGGCTATTATATTACCGACGATGTTTGTACACAGCGCACAAGCTGCATTAGCACTGGATTCAACACGCTATATTTATGAAGGTGATATCCCGGCTATTTCTGTGACAGTGAATAATGACTCAAATAATGAGTATGGAGGTCAAGTTTGGGTCGATAATATTATAGAAAAGACCACACGACCAACATTTATTGCGACTCCATCGTTCTTTAAAATAAAAAGGAAAGGTCGTCAGGTGTTTCGAATAATGAAAGTATCTGAGTTTATGCCTCAAGATAAAGAATCAATTTATTGGCTAAACCTGCAGGAAATTCCACCAAAGCTAAAAGGCAACGGTATTTCCATGGCGATACGCACACGTGTAAAGTTACTTTATCGACCGAGTATATTAATAGAAGGAAGAAAAAATGCAGAACAAAACCTTACCATTGAGCATATTCCAGGTCAGCAATATTTAGTTAATAGCACACCTTATATATTCGCTATAGGGGCTGTATTAAATAAAGTGGATAAGCCAATTGAATTTAATGAAAATGATCAAAATAAATTATCAATGTTTATGCCCGGCGATAAAGTTGATGTGACAGGGTTTAATGTTAAGTCAGTTTCCGCATTAAATGATTTTGGTAACTTGGATACATATATTATAAATGAAAAAAATAATGATTAAATATATATTACTTACACAAGTACACATTACTTATTACAAGGTTAAAGATGAATTTAAATAAATTATTTTACATAATTGCCATTAGTTTATGTTCATTGATAAATTTAAACATAGCAATCGCGGCGCCTAAAATAATTAACGTCCCAATTAATCTAGGGCCTGTTAATGGGGATATAATAAATAAAAACATTACCCGAATACATAAAACATTAAGAACACCTCTAATATTAAACATAAATAAATCAGAAATAAAAACCACCATTGACAAATTGACGATAAAAAATGCAACGTTAATTAAGTCCGGTAATAAAAGCATTTTAATAATGGCTAATCAGCAATTGATAACAGGTGAACATGCATTAACTAAAATGAATTTAATCTTACTACTAAATAGTGTGAGCACACCTTTTTTTGCTACACAACATGACGATAATATTGATATTAAAGTACCTCATAAATTTAAACAACTCGCATTACAAGTTGAAGGGGACATGATTATAGAGTTACCAACAAAATATAAGGGACCACTTAACTTCAATATAGATATCGAAGGGTGGAGTAATATCCAAACGATGAATATTTAATAATTAAATTTTCTTATCTACTTCATTACCTATAGCCAAGTATCACCTTTACTCAGGCATAAAAGATAAGTGAATACATATAAAACAATTTCAAATAATCACAATATGATGATCCAATTAACCATTGGACCCTATTAATGATTAATCTAGATGGAGAATGCAATGAAAAAAACATTATTAGCAGTAAGTATTGCCCCTGCCATACTCGCAGCAAGTATGGCAAATGCAGTTGGGTTTAGTGACCAACTAGAATTCTCAGGCACCATTGACAGTACAGCGCCAAAGTGGGTAGTCAAAACTGATACTTCAGGACTAAATACACTGGTAAATATGGACATTGATGTGAGTGCTGGTAAAGCAACAAAGGTCAATAACAACCTGCTTAAATTTGATTTAACTGGTGGGAGAACATTTACTTCACCTGTTATTTTTGAGGAAATGATGCAAACACCATCATCCTTAAATCAGTCCGGATTACTGCCTGTGATTTCAGTCGATACGGCTAAACAGAAACAAGTAATTATTGATGTGAATGGTCCAAAGAAAAATATAGAACTTACCGCATCAGGTTCCCATAATTCACATCCTGTAAAAGGTTTATTTAGCTTTATCTTAGATGCAGGTGGTGCTGTTATCGTTTCAGATGGTCAAACATCAAAGATATCAACACCCGATATTAAAAGTCAGGCACAAGTGAAAGCACATAAAGAAGTAAAATTATTTACTAGTCTAGACATAAACTTTCCAAACCAAAGCGAATTTACTCAAACACGTAAAGACACATGGAAAAACGCATTAGCAAATAAAGGGGTTACATCCGTAATGGGTATTAACCACCCTCTACGAATTCAATCTGCGGTAGTTGGCCTAATTCAAGCCCCAACATTAACATTTGGGACAAGCTCTATCCCATCAGAATGGTCTGCTAGTTTACCTATCACAATTACAATGCAATAACTCTTATTTTGACTGAAAAATCAAAGGAAAACACATGAATAAAACAATATTAGCAACTGCTATTGTAACTACGATTTTTGCAGCGAGTGCAGCAGCTCAGACAAGTACACCAAGCACAGCAAGGGCAGCTACTCCTATCGTAGTTAAATTCGGTGGTAAGATTACAGATAACTCATCACTATGGAAGTTCGAGATACCTGCGGCAGCCAGAGCAATGGTATCAGGAATGGCGTTGCACAAAAAAGATTTTATTATAGACAGTAAAACAAATAACGCAGTATACACATTTAACAAGAGTAGCCCAATATCGATACTCACAGGTATTGAAACAAGTACACATACAGCAAGTGCGTTAGAGAAAAAATTCTACCACCCCTCATTCGAGTTTACAGACATGAACAGTAAACCTATCAAGTTCGACCACAATAAACACCAAGGAGCCCTCGCAATTAAGTTAGCTTTGAAGGACGATAAAGGGGCTCTCATACCAGATGCTTTCCTCCAGTTAAAGGCGGCTGATATCTATGCTCTCTCAGTATCTAAAACAACGAACTTTATAAGAAGGGGGGCTGATTCAGAAACTTATATGGACGTAAATGTTGCAAAGAGCGAGTTAAATAACTGGCTTCCATCAGATCATGAGTCCATTCGATCCAAGCTAGATCAACTAATGAAAAGTAAAAACCCACATAAAAACTCTGTAGAAAACAATATGGACAGATATAAATATAGCTACAACAACAATCGCAGTATAGCAGAAGGACGTATCATCGCTGCTAAGCTCGATATTATCAGTACTAATGCATCCAATATTCCAGAAAAATGGAAAGCTAATTTACCAGTGACGGTGACAATGATTTAACTCATACCTGTTGCTTAGCTAACAGGATTCTAAGCAACATTACGACAATATTGAGATTAAAGGGTGGCGTAATATCCAGACTATGACTATTTAATGATTCAATGCTCTTACATACTTAATCAGTCATGACCAAGAACCATCTCTACTCAGACATAAAAGATAAACGTATTAAATAATTTCAAATAATTTCAAATAATCACAATATGATGATCCAATTAACCATTGGACCCTATTAATGATTAATCTAGATGGAGAATGTAATGAAAAAAACATTATTAGCAGTAAGTATTGCCCCTGCAATACTCGCAGCAAGTATGGCAAATGCAGTTGGGTTTAGTGACCAACTAGAATTCTCAGGCACCATCGACAGTACAGCGCCAAAGTGGGTAGTCAAAACTGATACTTCAGGACTAAATACACTGGTAAATATGGACATTGATGTGAGCGCTGGTAAAGCAACCAATAACAACCAGCTTAAATTTGATTTAACTGGTGGGAGAACATTTACTTCACCTGTTATTTTTGAGGAAATGATGCAAACACCATCATCCTTAAATCAGTCCGGATTACTGCCTGTGATTTCAGTCGATACGGCTAAACAGAAACAAGTAATTATTGATGTGAATGGTCCAAAGAAAAATATAGAACTTACCGCATCAGGTTCCCATAATTCACATCCTGTAAAAGGTTTATTTAGCTTTATCTTAGATGCAGGTGGTGCTGTTATCGTTTCAGATGGTCAAACATCAAAGATATCAACACCCGATATTAAAAGTCAGGCACAAGTGAAAGCACATAAAGAAGTAAAATTATTTACTAGTCTAGACATAAACTTTCCAAACCAAAGCGAATTTACTCAAACACGTAAAGACACATGGAAAAACGCATTAGCAAATAAAGGGGTTACATCCGTAATGGGTATTAACCACCCTCTACGAATTCAATCTGCGGTAGTTGGCCTAATTCAAGCCCCAACATTAACATTTGGGACAAGCTCTATCCCATCAGAATGGTCTGCTAGTTTACCTATCACAATTACAATGCAATAACTCTTATTTTGACTGAAAAATCAAAGGAAAACACATGAATAAAACAATATTAGCAACTGCTATTGTAACTACGATTTTTGCAGCGAGTGTAGCTGCACAGCCAACAGCCAAAAATTTAAACTCACCTATAAAAATTGAATTTAATGGTAAGATCACAGATAAAGCCGCACGATGGAAGTTCGAAATACCTGCGGCAGCCAAAACAATGGCTTCAGACATAAAGATACACAGAAAAGATTTTGTTCAAAATAATACAGTGAATAGAGCAGTATACACATTTATCAATCCCATCCCAACAATGCTCGTCGCAGGTACCCAAAAAAATATGTACTCAGCGAAGACACTGAAAGGAGTAGCATACCACCCATCATTCGAGTTTACTGACATGGACAGTAAACCTGTCACATTCAATCATGATAAGGCTAAAGGGGAACTCGCAATTAAGTTAGCACTTAAAGACAATAGTGGTAAGCGGATACCAAATGCTTACCTCCAGCTTCAGGCCGTCGATGCCTATATGTTGGTTGGTCGTAAGTCTAAAGGGCTCACCAACCCAACCTATACTTTTACCAACAGCACAGACATTAACCTTGAACAATCCGATATGTCAAAATGGAATGTAGCAACTAGCCTAGCCAATATGACTATTGAACTAGCCCAAAAAGCGAATAATTTAGGCCCACTGAATAACGCTATAACAAATAACGTTGGTAATGGTAGGTATAAATACAGCTACAACAGCGGTTATGATGACATTATTGAGGGCCGTGCTATCTTTGCTAAGTTAGATTTAATCAGCACCGACATAACCAATATTCCGCAACAGTGGAAGGCGAGCTTACCGGTGACAGTGACGATCATTTAACTGTATTAAGGATAACTAATTTTTCAACGAAAAATAGTTAGTTAAATTATGAATCATGCGAAATCATCTGCTAACTAACAGCCTATTTCGCATTTACCAAAAACTGATTAAGTTTTATACGGTTATGATTTCGATAATATGAAACCTTGTCATTAAAATTAAATAATCAAATGCTAGTTTAATGGTGTATTCAGCTACAATAGAGCACTAACATGACATCTACTGTTTCAAATACCATTCCAAATTATCTCAACCCTGATATCGCATCTGCTCTGACTTTATTTGATATCCCGATTATTCACTTTAAATACGCTATGCTTGTCTGAATGAAACGCGGTTGTCTTACCATATTACATGATATATTCACGCGTTATGGCCATATAATCGAGCGTTGTTTCTGCATTAGTAAATCTTAAACTCATAATCTGACTGGTAGCATCATAGGTAGAAATGATCAGGCAACATTTATCGCTGCGACCTTCAAACCAGTCATGATGAGAGCCATCAATTTGTATGAGTTCACCGAAGCCATCACGACGATAGCGAGGCTGATATACCTTAGGTTTACGCTTGGCGTGTGGTCGCCAAAGACCGTCGGAAATCATCCATTGACGCAGTGTTTCAACGCCCACAGTCATAGTGTGTAACATCAGTAGATCCAGAGCGTAGAATTGATGCTCAGAAAATAGTTCAACATGACATTTATAGCGGTGACAAACCTGACATCTCTAACTGGGACTTACAAACGGCTGTTATGGCAAGTTTAAAATGTCACCTGTATATTTACAACCTTGTGTGCTGTTCAAAAAAACATCTCGTAGAATATATTAACCACATTACTATGACATAACTCACACCTTTACTCCCAAAAAAATAAGAATACAACATTTTAATTAATAATAAGTCTCATTATCAAATGAGACATTTAAACATGAGAAATTTATTATTAATATTTATAATTTTAAATTCTTTTAATACAGCTCAAGCATCCAGTTCACTTTTCAAGGGGTTGGAAAGACAGCAAAACCTTATAGAAGCAGGGTATGAGTACTACTTGAAATCTACATTCGGTATAAAAGTTATTAACCTCACTCAAGATACAATTTTTATTTCAAATAAAAGAGGCAAGATATTTGAAGTTGATCCAAAGAGTTTTTTTAACCGTTTTCCAAGCACAGAAAAAAGTGTGTGGGGTGTAATAATAATTGGTGTGTCATCAGGAGCGGCATTGAACAAATCTCTCACCGGATTATGTTCATCGTGCAACAAGACAGGTACAAGTAGTTATTGCGGAGAGAGTTCGGGTGGAAATAATCGTTTTTAATATTATATTAGCATTTACAATCAGCTTGTTACAATTTTTTTATATAAAATCAAATAAGTTAATAAATAGTCCGTTTGTAGCTCATGGATATATATTTATAATATTTACTTCAATGTTATTTATTGAAACAATCCCTTTATTTAAAATATTATTTTTGGTTATTTTATGGCTTCTTACTGAATATAAACCTCTAATTTATATCTTCAATATTGATAAATCGGCACGGTTTTTTCTCGTTGTTTTTTCTACACTGACTATATTAATAAATGCTCTTATTTAAATAACAAGACCGTTCATAAATGACACTTAGAGTAGTAAAATGGTTTTGTTCGAAATCTGGACCTACAAATGACTCTGTACATAATCATCTTTATGTTCACTACCCGTACAGGGACGATTTTAGCCCTAGATCTAAAAAGCCTCCAATTAGGAGGCTAATTTCAATGAACCACTACAGTTTTCAACCAAAATTTA
>Ga0209292_1004965_pt1 | contig 13799 bp, 13 predicted proteins | sample GOMGulsemesocosm_2_FD_184634 | JGI IMG/M metagenome (GOLD analysis project Ga0209292, IMG submission 184634) | Methane-oxidizing microbial communities from mesocosms in the Gulf of Mexico - GOM9C Gulf of Mexico (SPAdes) (version 2) | ecosystem: Environmental > Aquatic > Marine > Cold seeps... | reverse complement strand
ATAGAGATTTGAACTCTACTCGAAGGTTTAGCGCTATAAACCCATTGTTTAGCTTTTATAAACTGCTGAAAGCAAAAAGCCGCTAATCTTTCGATTAGCGGCTTTTTTAAATGTGGCGGTGGATGTAGTCTACTGCTAACTAGTCTCCGCAATATTCCCTAAAAACAATGAAAGTACAGGGAATTTTTCGCTTATTTTCGACGGATCCGTAGCCTAAAATTTGGTAAAGTCCAGGTAATACAAGACTTACAGGGGATTTTAAAGTATGAGGCATAAAAAATAACAGGGAATTATCAGGGAATTAAGTAATACTTTACAATTAATATCGCTTAATTTTTCCCTTTCAATTGCTGAATTGCTTTTAAAAATTCATTATATGTTGGATGTCTTGTTTGATAAGTTTCGTTTTTTTCCAGTTGTTCAATGTAATAAGTAGGATCTACGTTTGCAAACATAAGTATAACAATGCAGCTTTCAATAGCTCCTAAGTGATCGTAGAAAGTATTTCTTGCATCTTTATTATAGTTACGAGTACCAGACTTAAGTTTTGCTTCTCGCATAGCTACCAATTCTCTTAATGATGCCCCTTTTAGGAATGGGTATAAATTACTACCTTCAAAAAAGCACTCGATTTGAGGCAAATGCTTTCTAGAAGTACTGCTCACGTTAATGTCCTTCATAATAGCTAGCACCTTTTCATTAGTTACATTTAATGATTCTCGCTTCCTTCTTTCTTTTTGTTTAAGTGCCAACGCCCGCAAAGGAGTAGCCTCAGAAAAAAGTATGCGGATACACTGTTCTATACAAAGCAATTGGCTTCGAAAAATTTTCCTATCATTTTTCCGATAAAGTACTGGGTTATCATAATTTATCCATTCTTCCCGTAATGCGATCATTTCACGCAAATGAAGTCCCGTAACAAAAGGATAAATATAATTTCCCTGGAAGAAATACTCTATTTGAGGTAAATGTTTTCTATTAAACTGCTTCAAGTTACTTTTCTCCGCTGGTCATAAAATTCAACATTCTGAGTTCGTAAACATTCCTATGTAACTTGACCTCACTGGTGACATCACTACAATTTACAGTAACCATCATTAACGCACAAAGCAAAATCAAGGTTAGTAATTTCTCTTTCAGAAACAGCGAACGGATAATCAATGGTTATCAATTTTTTTTGAAACGCTCTTGGAAAGCAACTTTTATCCCAGTCATAACAGCCTTTTACAAATATAGATGGTGGGTTCAAGACTAACTTAGGCCCTAAAAAATTTTCACCATCAATTATAAAATTATCGTGAAATGACACACCGTTTTTCAATCCTACGGCTTTAGCTGTTTCACGCTGTAGAAGTTGAACCTGTTCTTTGTTCCAGCCATGTATAAGTTGAGTTTTTGGTAAGTCACTCATACTTTCTGGCAAACCAATTTTTGAGTGAGGGAATTTGAATGTTGAATACGCTTTATCACCTCCACATGCACTAAGTACCCAAAGTAAAATAATTAGGTCGGCCTATATGATTAACATCAAAACTATATTCAACATGATCTTCAACGCCAACATTCACAACATGACTTGTTAACTTTAAGCAGATAGTAATCTGCCATTCCCCATAGTAGTCAACTCTCACGTGTAACTTCACTTCACTCCCTACAGGCATACTTTGGTAACATACCTGCAATATATCTTCTTTATGTTTTTCAATTTCATCGTCAATAGCATCAAGCATATCTAACAAATCATCATCAAAAATACCTATATACGCTCCAATTCTTAATGCTTTATTTTCATTTTCTAAAAACATTGGCTTCAAATTGTTCATAATCGTTAAACTCTCAATTAATAATTAAAGGTAATGATGAAAACTTAATTGCTCGTTTACCTATACTTTTCACTTAATAGCTCAATAGCCATTTCTATTTCGGTTAATTCAAAAATGTCATTAAGTCTTGGTATTGAGTACAACTGTCTCTCGTCGTCCCAATATTTATCTTCATAATATTCAGCTAGCCCAACGGCTGTAATTTCAAACTGATAATCAAGCTGTAACCCCGACCCCATAGCAACAACGCAACCAACCAACTTAAAATCAACTGAAAAACGCCAGTCACCATAAAAATCAACGTCACACTCTAAACGAACCGTATAACCTATCGGTAAGCCAAGCTTGCACGCATTTAATAAAACATCATCTTGAAGGTAAACTTCACCTTGAATTCGGCACTGTAGTTCGTTCTGTAGATATTCAGTACAGTATTGTTCATTAGTTGATACGTTAACAACTCTGATATTTTTACGTGCAGTTTCAAATAACTCAGGAGTTAAAAAATTCATATTGACCTCTGTTAGTAGAACATTAACTTCAGTCTTTACTATGCTGGGAAATAAATATGTACCTCAGCATTAAAAATCATTCCGCCCACCATAGCCCTTCAAAAACGTCTGTATCAATGGCCAATCAAACCTTTTCCCAGAATAGATTTTAATAAATTAATTAGAAAAAGATTTATACATGATTAATATTGACTCACAGACAAAAAATAAAGTGACAATCACCTTGATTTCTTTGCTTCTCGAAGCTTGAAGTGCAACACCAAATATGTTGATCCTACCCAATATCAGAATAAGTTCATGGTTAAGTATGAATGAGAGCAAAAAGAGAATTCCCACGCTCTCATAACAACCTCTATGCACTAATTTCCAATGTCTTCCGTTTGCCGAGAATTAGTGAAGGAATATGGATTAGATCCTAATAAATGCCTCGTTCTCCACATAGACCAATGTTCAAGTGACAAAGCTATTGGACGTCACAATATTTTCTACTCTAGAAGCTAAAAAACACTATTGATACCGCCCATATTTTGAGTTCAGTAACTTTATTAAGAGCTCCATTTCAGGTAACTCTATAAGCTCATTTATTTCTGGATTCATGTAGCAATTCATATCATCATCCCAACGTTCACCAGTTGCATATTCAGGGCCCCAGATATCAGCAAGTTCGAAAACATATTCAATATGTAATCTATCGCATGACTTAATTATGCAATCAACTAATTTAAGATCAATTTCAAAATTCCAGTCTCCAAAATACTCAACATCAACGTTCAAGCGAACTGAATAACCTAAAGGCAATCCTAATGAACATGTCTTTAGTATCACATCGTCTTGCCTTTGCACTTCTCCATTTAGTAAATAAAGCAATTTATCTTTGATACGTTCAGGCATCCTACCGCTATCTACTGATGTCCCTTTAAGCGTTACACTCTTCACTGCTTTGTTAAATATTTCAGGTGTTAAGAAGCTCATTACTGTTCCTTATTGCATTTTATGAAGTCAACAATACATATGCTGGGAATTAATTTGGCAGCCCCTTATTTATACAAATGTGGAGCATCTGCTTTAAAGTATTATGCTTAAATTCAATCAAACCTTTCCCAAAATAAATCTGCCTGACATTTCGAAAATAGGTCTTTCTTCTGAGTTACTTACATTAGGTTAGTACTGGGAATTTCTATAGCTTCAATGCAAATGAGTATATAACTACAATCCAAAAACCTTGCTACCCCTCTTACTATAGATCTCTAGCAATACGAAAACCTTGATCGTTATAATGAGAAGATTTTCTGCCTATATAATGATTCGAAGCGCGCAGCCGCCTAAATATTCCCGCCCAAGCTCCACCACGGGCAATAAATAACTCACATTTAGGCGCTGGATTTTTTTCGGTCTTTTTTAATTTATAGGCAGTTCCATCACGAGGAGTAATGCTTAGGTAGTTTGACCAACAATCTTGTGTCCATTCCCACACATGGCTATGCATGCCAAACAAACCAAAGGCATTAGCTTTTTTTGATTTTATTGGCGAGAACTCATAATCATTATCTTCATGGGTATAGTAACAATTATTACTGCTACTACTTTGGTACTTAAGCAGACGACAATTAAGGCTGTTACCTAAATTATAAGCACTATCGCTACTGGCTTTGGCAGCATATTCCCACTCACTTTCACTTAATAACCGATAGTTTTGACTGGTGGCTTTACTAAGCCAACGAACATATGCTTGTGCTTCATGCCAACTGACATTCACCATAGGTTTACGTAGTTTACTTTCTAAATTATCAAAAACATGATGTTTACTCTTGGTACAGCCACCATTTAATAGACAGTGCTGCCATTGACGATAGGTGATTTCTGTTTCACTCACGGCGAAGGGAGTTGAATGAGTAACCCTTATCGATTTTGTTTCTCTTGGAAAACAAACTTCACTATTTTGATGACAGCCCATAGAGTGAATACCAGCAGGTATAATGACCATGCGCGGTCCATATTCACCAGATGCCACTCCATTTATATACAACACATCTTGAAAAACCAGCTTAGCGGCTAAAGCTTGAGCCGTTTGATACTGTAGTTTTTTAATTTTTGTCGCTGACCAGCCCTGAACATATTGAACACTGGGTAATATAACACTACTCGCTTTTACCGGTATTAATGATTGTTGTCGAGGCAAGTGTGTTAACTTCTCATCATGACTTTGCTCACATGAGCTAAGATTTAAGATAATAAGTGATGAAAATATCCAACTACTAACTAACTTTTTTGAATGCATTGAGCTCGCCTTACGTAATGATGATACGAACTACTATGCTGGGAATTCAGCAGTGATGAACTCATGAATCACTAATTCCCAGCATTTAACCTAATAACAAATGAGTAACGTACAGTAAACGCATAGCTATATTGAAAATTTGATGGCCTGCGCTTACCAAAGGACGAACATGAAAGATATAGTTGAAAAAATACAAACCGTGACCATTTTAATCGGGCCTGTTTGCTGTGGAAAAAGTACTTACAGGCAACAAAACCACTTCGATTTTGTGGTGAGTTCAGACGATATTGTTGAAAAACTTTGCCAAGAAAATAGTTTGGTGTATTCTGATTTTTTTGCCCTGAATCACCGACACTCGATAAAACAACAACATCGAGAGCAATTCCAGCAAGCAATTAAACATTCGACTAATCAGCAAAATATTGTTTGGGACCTGACCAATTTAACTCAAGTTGAACGCCGGAATATAATGAAGCATTATCCAAATGCAAAATTTCAAGCGGTTGAGTTCTGTTTTATTGGTTATGAAAAAGAGATTATTCACTTATCACAACTACGGGGGAAAAAATCAGGGAAAAAAATACCTGAGCCTGTAATACAAAACATGCTCAATCGCTACCAAGCGGTAAAGCCATACGAAGGTTTTATTGAGGTAGTTAAGGTTGATATGTTTGCACAACTAAAGCACACAAAGCAAAAGGCAATAAAAATCTAATGTAAATCTTGTGCCAAACGAAATCCGCTATTACTAGTAATAGATGTTAAATCTGTATGAAAACAATTTGTTGATCTTAATGAGTGATCTAAATTAGAAAAATAACCTCCTCGCCTAACTAGAAAAGCCAATACACCCGCGCAAGCTGATATGATCGAAAAGTACAACACTATCTAATTTGACACATTATATAAAAAATTGTTGAAATAACCCTCGAGCACCTAATTTTTTACAATGAGACTTACTAAGTAACAGCTTATTGTTTGAGTGTTTAGACCTTCACACTTAATAATTAATGAAATGGGTTGTTAATCCTTAATTAATTAATACTCCGTAAGTCATTGAATGTTCTATCAATGTATCAACATTCTCGTGGGCATTTTGAATTGTTATATTTTTCTAATTCAGCTGCGTATGCCAGAAGTTCTTTCATATTTACCAATGCATATATTCCATTCCCCTCTATTTCGACTATAGAATAGCTCAAGGTCTAAAAAATGAGTATTTAGACTATAGGGAGTATCAAAGCTTTCTGCCGCGTCTTTTAAACCCCTTTCATCTAAATTACTACCCAACTTTAGATATCTGGTTTGAAGAAGCCCCAAGAGCAACTAGATAGCCCTTTATTGCAGGGCTATTCTTAGCCCTGAAGCTAAGTTGCTTTTTTGGTTGGCTATATGTATGACGAAACCTTCAACCCTTCCATATCATTTATTCTCCTAACTTTTGACTCAATTTTTGTAAGTGTACTGCTAATCACTTCCTGCTTCCTAACAGAAATATTATCAACTCCGAAGTTGTTAGTTCACAAAGTTCATTTATTTGCTGTATCTTCCAACATTCCTCATCTTCATCCCATAATTCTTCTTCTAGAAAATCTGGAGTATTAACATCAACAATATCAAAAATATATATTACATTCTTTCTAACACCCACATTTATAACGCATTCAACCAATTTAAGTTTAATTGCAAACTGCCATTCACCAATATAATCAACAAATACATTTAAGCAAAGCTTATACCCTAGCGGTAAGCCTTGGTAACATGACTGTAATATATCATCTTCGTTTCTACATATTTCATCAAAAAGCACTTCATTTAAATCGACCAAATTATTATGACGATTGCTCTCTAAAAAGCCTATTTGAAATTTCTTGCTCGTATTATCAAAAAATTCTGGTGATGAAAAACTCATATTTATTCCCCTTTTAATTTCATATGTTTGCAAACTTATATGCTGGGAATAAACGAATCAGTTCAATCATACTTTATGTATAGCAACTCAATAAATTCGTTTTGTTTTGGAATCGCGTGTACATCCTATTGGCAACCTCAGTGAACACGAATTTAATAATACATCGTTTTGAAGAAGAGCTTCTCCTTGTAGCAAGCTCCGAATAATTTTTGGTTATTTATAACGCTTACTATCTTATTTTCTTATTCACATAACTCAGCGTGTTAAAAATTCATTTTTACCTCTGCGATTAAATTTATAACTTTAATTACTGCTACTTATGCTTGGGTATCAATACATTTCCTCGGCTTTTGCTTTCCCCCAAAAAAAATCAATTAAAACTATGATTTTATTGGATAATATCAAAACCCCAGCATAGAGCTTATTGAAATAAATTTGACTAGGAATACCCATGATATGTGCACATTCAAGCAAGAAATACATAATGAAAATTTACACTATTCATTCGTTTAAAAGAGAAATAATTGCCTTTGCTTTATTTCTACTTAGTGCCTGTAGCAATACTCCTATTTATGTAGAGCCTAATCAATTTGATAATAAATTCACAGTTAAGTATGAGTGCGAACATGGAGAATCCATACACACCATTTCAACTACATCTATGCACAAACTATCAAAACCAGCTGTTTGCTTAGCAATAAGAGACGGTGCTACAGAATACGGCTTTAATCCTAATAAATGCCAAATAATTCATATCGAGCAACTATCAAAAAGTGGACTTCCTTACAAAACCATCACCAAATTCAGCCAAATTAGCACTGGAGAAATCAAATGAATCAGCTACCCGAAAACAAACTATATAAGCATCTGAAGTCACAATATAATAGCAATGCAGTAAGTTTGGTTTATCAACATCACGATAGGGTTCATCTCAAGAATGTTTTACCTATCGATACGCATCAGGCAAACGCTGTGCTGTTTGCAATCAACCAGCCAGTCAGTTTAATTTATGGCCCTCCAGGCACAGGAAAAACAAATACACTTGTCAATTTAGTAGCTGAGTTAATAGCAAGCGATAAACAACTCTTAATTCTTACTAAGAAACAAGAGCCAGCTAAAATAATACAAGAAAAATTGGCAAAACTTGGGCTTGGCGATGTAATACTAGATCTGAGCCAACATGATATTTCCACTAAAAACTTACTGAATAAACTAAAGATTCAATTTGACAAAAATTATTCTAATTTCAGTAATAAAAATGATGCCTTTACAATAAACGAAGAGCTTCTGTCTCTTAATAATCAACTTTCATATTATGAAATTCGGTCTAAAGAAACATCACTAACAGTAGGGCAAATGATAAATGAAGTAGCTGAATTTACGGCTGATTTCAACCAACAGAACATCCAAATATCAATCGCCCCCCTTACTGATGTAAAAGAAAATATTACTCGTTTAGAGCAGCAGTTTTCATCATTTCCTATCGGTTTAAAACATGAAACTGACAAATTACTGAAAAACTGTGATGCTAATGCTCTAGCAAACCAAAATTTATTGTTAAATTCACTCAACACTTTGCACGATGTAGGTGATTTATTGACTAATGTGCTCCCTGAGCTGACTAAAACCTTCTCTTTTCATCAACTCAATAAACTCTATACAACAATAGCCCTAGCAAAAAATGATGCCGCTATTAACTGGGGAAGCTTATTTGAGAAACAAAAACTTATCTATGCTCATTTTAATAGTCAAAAACATATTAATACAATTGAAGTCCATTGGAACAAACTTGTATCTAATAGCTTCTGGCACATCAACCTAGATCTAATTAACACTTATTTTTCTGCAAATAAAATCAGACAGATATTTCAGTTTGATAATAAGAAGGCGTTACAACAACACCTTAAAGTTTCTCTCGCTACTATTTCACCTCAGCAAGCCATTGAACTTATTAAAGCCTTAGAACAACACCAATATTTATCGGTGCAGAAATCATCAAAAGAAAAATTGATTGGCTTTTCATTATCCAACCTTAATACCGACTATGTCATTAGCCTACTTGATGAATTACAGCATATTTCAACTGACCAACTAGCTGCGTTTAAATTAGAAGCAAGTCTATTAAGCAAGTCTAGTTTTGATCTGATAATTTCAAAATTAAATGATTGCCCAACTGTTATAAGTAAAAGCTTCAGTCCGATAACAATCAAGCAGTTTTTAAGTTACGTCAAACCCGTATTAACCTCTCCAGTACAAATACAAAAATACAATCAAAAGCGAAATGTCGTTAGCAATATATCAACATCTCCTTTCGCAAGCTATACAACAACCCTAGAGCAGTTTTACGACAAGTCCGAAACAACAAAGTTACTAAAACTAATAAAGTATCAACATGCTCTTCGTGCAATTCAGAACCAATACCAACTAGACTTTGAATTGATTGCACAAAAGCAAACTTTAATGTCTAAAAAATCTGAATTAGAAGAAGAAAAACAACTAATCACGCAACAAAATATTTGTGCTCAATATTCAGGGCTTAGTGCCAAACTAACAACACAAGAGAACTTAAATTTACGCAAATTATTAAGTGAAAAGAAAACAGATAAAAGCAGCGTCGAAATATTGAGTTTACTGTCGGCACACATAAAAAAGTTATGCCCTATAACCTTAATCACTCCCGAGAGTTTGAAACACCTTAAATTAACTCAGCACCATTTTGACTTTCTGATCATTGATGAAGCCAGTCAGTTGCATTTACCCGAAGTACTACCCGCTATGAAGCGCTGCCAACAAATGACATTATTTGGTGATGATAAACAAATGCCTCCGGCAACATTTTTTAAAGCGGATGCCAGTAATACTGAAAACAGTGACAGCATGCTCAGTATCTGCTATCGCTATGCTGCGCCTAGTGTCATGTTAAAAAATCACTACCGCAGTCAGCACAAAGACTTAATTACATTTTCAAATAACACCTTTTATCAAAATCAATTAATCACCAAACAGATCAAACCTAATGAACTCGAGGGTATGGATATTAATAACCACAACGCCTTCTATCTTCCCAAACCTGATGCAACAAATATTGGCGAGGCTAAACATTTAATACAACGACTTAGTGACATTGCCCACCGACACAACCCGATGACCATTGCCATTTTAACCAGTAACACCGCTCAAATGGCATTAATACAAGAACACCTAAGACTAACCCGTAAAGACGACACTGTTTTAGATAGCTGGCTAAAACAAGCTGAATTAAAGGCACCGCTTATTGTCGGTAATTTAGACAATATACAAGGCAAGGAGCGAGAATTGGTTTTAGTCAGTTTTGTATATGGTTGGCAGCAAACTAACAAGTTAAAACAACAATTTGGACTTTTTAGCCAATATGGTGGAGAGCGCAGACTTAACGTACTGCTAACACGAGCTAGTAAACGCTTAGAGTGGTTTTGTAACTTTAGCGCGAGCGACTTAAAGATAACTAGTAGTACGCCTTTAGGAGTGAAAACGTTAAAAGATTTTTTGTTTGAATATGAATCTAATCAAGCTCCTCACCAGAATAAAAAAGCGAATCCAGTAGTACAGCTCGCGCAACCAGCTTTACTCGTTAAAAACATGCCTCGCCTTAGCTAAAGTTTAAGGACAACGTTAATCCCAGCATATAAACATAGTGATACTAATAACAAGAGGTCAAACAATGGAATTTTTAATTTTCTTACTTTTTATTTACGGTATTTTTAGTTTGTTTAACTCTAGCGGGTCATCAAGCTCAAGCGGATGTGCTCATAGGCCAAAGTGCAATAAAGGTGGGAAGTGTAACTGCAACGACCCAAGCAGGTGTAGTAATTGTAGCGGCCATGTTTGCACCTGTACTATATACTGACAAGCGTATTAATTACTTGTCAGTTTATATATATAACGAAGCGTTAGTTTTAGCTAATGCCATAGTATCTCTAGCTAATCTAGCTCACCATCTTCTTTCAATATTTGCCATGTTTTTTGACAATATCGGCCAGCAAAAAATTGTTTTAAGGCTTTTTAAAATACAGGATTATCTGGGTGAGTTAATGAGAATAAGCTCATACATGAATGAAATTTAATCGTATCCGTGAGCAAAAATATCCACCGCGTTTAAATTTCCATGGTTACAACATACTTCGGTGAGTGTTATTAGTCGCTCGCCAAGTATTGGATGCGCTAAATGCTCCCTTGCATGCTCAGCATCTTTTAAGGTAAACTTTTGCGCAATTTCGCTTTGTCCTAAACCTTCAAGTTGAGGGAAGATAAACCACATCCAGTGGCTTTGTTTTTTGCCTGATATTAGTTCTTTTAGAGCAATAGGATAAGTATTGATTGGAGCTTGCACAAAATAATTGAAATAATTGAAATAATTGAAATAATTGAAATAATTGAAATAATTGAAATAATTGAAATAATTGAAATAATTGAAATAATTCAAGATATATTCATTCTATTATAGAAGTTAATCACCCAGAAAAATTTTACAGATAACAAACCATTTAAAAATACACATACGCACATTTTTAAAAATAAAATCAATCAATTATGGTAAATCTTGAACTAATCTAAAGCCCGTATTCTGTAACACTGATGTTTTGTTTTGCGAAATTCGATTAGTTAATCTTAAAGAGTTTGCACTATCAGCAAAAGACCCTCCTCTTCGAACACCTCTAGAGCAGTCGCCTGCATCTTCCGCCCCCCAACCTTTAGAGTTATTATTTGTAAGTGGTGCATTTTTATATGAATCATGCCAACAATCTGAAACAAACTCCCAAACATTTCCTTCCATATCAAATAAGCCAAAATTATTACTTGAATAGTTTTTCACATTAACAATCGGTTCTTTACCCGCGCAATTGTGACTATCATATAACCGCTCGTATACTGCTTTAGTACAATCAATTTTATTTCCCCATGAAAAATCAGTAAGACTTACACCTCCTTTCGCGGCGAACTCCCACTCAACCTCAGTTGGTAATCTATATTTACCATCACCTCCTTTTTCGATATCTTTTCTATTTAACCATGGAATAAAATAACTTGTGATATATTCATAACCCAAACCAACAATTGGTTTATCAGCCACTGTGTCTCTAATTCGCTGGCAAACAGAGTCTTTTACACATTCGTTATATAGTTGCCATGTTGTTTCTGATTCAGCCAACCAAAATCCTTTAGTTATTGTAGCGTCTATTGTCCCTTCTCTAGATTGTCTGTTCACAAACTCATCGCTATCACAATTATTTATGTTTAATGATGAGCAGCCCCATTTAAATTTTCCTTTTGGAATAAAAACCATATTAAAAAAAGCTGCACCTATATTACGTTGAATTAGTGTTTTTGATTTTCCAGTTAATTTTTTAGCCCAGGATTTTTGATATTTGCCAACTCCTTCAGCACCCTCAGTTTTGTATATAAGCTCAACATTTCGATTCATAGGATCATTTATAGATTCTTTTTCCAAAAATGATAATTTTCTATTTGTTGGTTGCAAGGTAAAATTAAAAGCACTGTTATTTTCATATAAATAAATTGTTTTTCGCTCTGATTTATATCCAGACTTTAAAATTTCTAAAACATACTCTCCGGCAGCTAATAAGAGGCCTTGTTCATATTTAGGATGAATATTTGTTATTTTCACTTTTGCATTGATTGGATTCGTATTAACAACTAATGGAAATAGAGGGGGATGAATATCTAATGCTTGCCATTTATTAATGCTATTCAAGCGAACTAAGTTTAAACTCGCCAACTCATATCCTAACTTTTTCGAGTCGTTAAAGTACTTAATAGCCTTTCCATAATTTTGTATAACCTTTGGGTGATATTCATAAATTCCACCTAAAATATTTAGAGCCCGAGCACTTCCCGACTCCGCTGCCCGCTGATAATAACTAATTGCTTTATCGATATCAGGCACAACACCCTTACCAAAATGAAAACGATAGCCTATATTGAATAATTGGTCGGGTTTACGTAAATCTTCTTTTGGTTCAAAGTTTTCAAAATTATCATTTCCATTTTCCTTTCTCATTTTTCCATATAGGTAAATAAGTCTATTTGTCGAACGTTCGCTACCAAGCTCAGCCGCTTTCTCCCATAAATGAATGGCCTTTGTGTTATTGTCTCTATAATAGTAATAGTCTCCGGCCGCTTCATAGCCCGCTACATCTTTTCGATTTAGAGCCTCATTTATATACTGTATGCGAGTCTTATTACTTGCATTTACTCCCTTACCATATTGGAACATATGTGTAAGAGAGCCAAGTGCAGTTGACCAATTGCTCTCAGTGTAATGATTTAAAGCAGCAGCTTTCTCATAATACTCAATTGATTTTTTAATATCATAAAGCTCATTTTCAGGACGGCTGTAAATAGACCCTAAATAATATAAAGCAGAAGCATGGCCTTTAAGCGCAGCTTTCTTATAAAGATTAATAGCTTCATTTAAATCTCCTCCTTTTTTCCCTTGTTCATACTCCCTAGCGAGACGATATTGAGCATGTGGGTGCCCTTTGTCAGCGGCCAAACGATAGTATTTCATAGCGTTTTTATAGCTTGGAGAAACACCTTTTCCGTGGCCATACATATAAGCCAATCCAACCATTGCTTCTTGGTCACCTAATTCAACAGCTTTATTGTAATATTTAAACGCTTTGCCACTATCAGCTGAAACACCAAGCCCAATAAGATACATGTACCCAAGCTTATTAAGTGATAACGCATCGCCATCAGCTCCTCTTGCAATATAAACACTCAAATTTTTACTATCAATATCATCTACTTCATATATATTGTTGGTAATTTCATGCTCGAGTTCTATGTAATTAATGACCATATCTTCTAATGAAAATTTAACTTTTTTAACATCCCCCTCCAAACCTTTAAAATTGTAGACCCAATCAATAGACGCTTCCGTTTGGCGATCAAGCAACCACACTTTTGCCGAGCCTTCGATTTCCTTATCACCTTGCATAACTTTAACATTCAACTGCTTGAGGGCTTTGTTATCTTTAACATTGATCGTTAACGATAAGCTTTCACCTGTTTGCTTAATATCCGTTAGCTCAATCGTCGGCGGCTCTTTGTCAATAGCCTCTAACTCAATCGATAATGCTTGGCCTCGCCATTCAATTAGCTCAACTTTATCGTGATAATCTTTAGCCGTTATTTTAAGCTGGTATTTACCTTCAGGAACATCCTCACCAGCCTTAAATTGCTCTTGATACTTAATATCTTTATGGCTTGTC